>Ga0180434_10001457_pt1 | contig 33700 bp, 23 predicted proteins | sample SS_ome_7_FD_132453 | JGI IMG/M metagenome (GOLD analysis project Ga0180434, IMG submission 132453) | Hypersaline lake sediment archaeal communities from the Salton Sea, California, USA - SS_1_D_2 metaG | ecosystem: Environmental > Aquatic > Non-marine Saline and Alkaline > Hypersaline >... | reverse complement strand
AGCCGTCGAGGGCGAAGGGGCGCTTTCTGCCGGCGAGGTAGACGAGCATCATGGTCTGCCCGCCCAGGCCGCTGGCGGCCGGTTCGCAGACACTCAAAGCCCACGCCGCCGTCACCGCCGCGTCAACGGCGTTGCCTCCCTCACGCAGCACGGCCGCGCCGGCGTCCGTTGCCAGGTAGTGCTGCGTGGCGATCATCCCGTCGGATGCAACGGCAATGCGCTGCGGCTTCCGCAGGCCGGACGCATCAGGAACCAACAGTTCAGTATCGGACAGACTCTTACCGCGGACTTTCATGTTAAAATCACCGCTAAGGGTTCGCGGCCAGGAACTCGGCCAGAAGAACAGTCCGCTGCAGAATACTGATGCGCGAAACAGCCTCATGCGGTGTATAGGGATCACCCACCACAGGCCCCAGGCCGCAGACCACCGCCGAAGATGAAGGGGCCAGGCCCGCAACCGAAGGCCAAAGAGACGACTCGCCCGCAAAGGGGATCTCCCACTGCCTGGCAACTTTGGCCAGCGACTGGACCAATTGAGCGTTGTTCCTGCGCTGGCCCATGGGCGGACGGTCCGAGATCAAATCGAGCTGCCATCTGACCTTGTCCCTACCGAACAGATCCCGCATGCCGCGTTCTGTCTTATCGGCCGCAGCCGGTTCACCGTAGCTCAAGCGAATCGTCGCCTCCGCGCGGTGAGGCTGCAACATGGGAAAAGCCGCCGAATCTATGTCGCCGGCGGCCACCGCCACGCGGTTCTCGCGGCTTGTCAGGACCGAAATCGCCGCCAGCTTTCCGCACATCCACTGCAGGGCATCAGGCGCTGACGTGCTCCGGCCCAGTCTCTTGGGTTCGGTCTCGGCCAGCAGTTTGTATTTTCTCTGCCCCCTGCGCTGGGTTATGACCTTATTGGGCGGGTTGCCGGGCCGCAGAACCAGCACACGGGCGGCCTTGGCCATGGCATTGCGTATGATCCGGCCGCTGTATTTTGCATCGCGACCCTCGTCGGTGTAATAGAGTACCCCCACCCGCGCCGAACGAAGTTTTCTAACGGCTCTCAGCGCCCGAAGAGCAAATTCCATCGTCACCAGCGGTGCTCTGGAAGTACCGATCCCCTCGCCATAAAGATGTTCCGGGTCACGCCGGAAGGCCTGGCTTGGAATTGATGAAGCAAGCGGAACGTCGAGGTGGCCGATCAACAACGTGCCGCCCGAAAAACCCTTGGCCGTTTCCCAGGTCCAGACCACGCGATCGTCGGTGCAGTCGGCAACGATGGCCAGCCCGATTTCCGAAAGGCCTTCGTACAGCCTCTTCTGGGCCTGGGCCAGCCCCACCGGATCCGACGTGCGGCTGTGGAGGTCGGTCCAGCTGTGGCAGTGCCGCTCGATCCTGTCACGCCTTTCGCTGAGATAGGAAAAAATCTGGCTGCCCGGCTCGAGGCGCTCGGCGTCCAGCGCCGGCGGCCTTGGAGTTCCGAAGTACCTGGCGCCGGCAACGTCCACAAGGCGGTTGACCAGCCGGCGAAAGTCCAGCCCGGCCCTCTCCGCTCCGATGGTGTACGAGCCGTGCTCCCCGAGACTGGGCAGGCTGTTTACCTCAAGAACGTAGAAGTTGCCCTGCCCATCCAGCCGCATATCCACCCTGGCGCAGTCGCAGCAGCCCAGTACCTGAAAGGCCTTCACGGCAAGAGAAGAGGCCGCGGCCCTCCGCTGCTCGCTCAGGTCGGCCGGACATTCGAACTCTATGTTGCGGCCTGACCGGTGGGTCTTGTCCTCGTAGGTATAGACGGCCGGGCCGGTGTCACCGAACTTCAGCTCCACCGGAGGAAACGCCTCGACCGGATTGTTGCCTATCAGGCCCACGTTTATCTCGCGGCCCTCGATGAACCTCTCGACGAGCACCGGCTGCTGGAACCTGTCCATGACGATCGCGGCCGCCTCCTGAAGCTGCTGCTGATTTTCTACGACGGTCAGACCGAAGGACACCGCCTCGCTTTTGGGCTTGACGATCAGCGGATAGTCAAGACCGACCGCCGTATCCTGCCGGTCGTACATGATCGCGAACTCGGGCGTGGGTATGCCGTGCTGCCGGAACAGCATTTTGGCGACGACCTTGTCCAGGGCCAGGCCGTGCGCCAGCGGGCCGGACGCCACGTATGGGATGCCGACCATCTCGAGGATGCTCGGCACGTGCGTGTAACGGGCCTGCCCCTGGATGCCGTATGAAACATTGAATACCAGGCCCATACGCTCGCCCTTCAAGACCTTGGGCATGAACTGCTCGAGGTTCTCGATCAGGGCCTTGTCCCCCTCTATGGCCCTGACCTGGTGCCCGCCGGCCTTGAGGGCGTCGGCTATCCGCTTGATAGTGCGTTTTCCTATCCGCTCGCGATTGGGAATGCCGAACAGATTTATTACGTTGTTCGAATCCCGGTTGTAAACGATGGCGATCCGCATGAACGTGTGTGCGCCTGGTGCCGAACGACCGGATGGAACGGGCCTTTTCCCCTTTAAGAATCCGCCGCGCCGCCGCGGAAGTCTTCCTTTTTCATGCCATAGCGTTTCATCTTATCAAAGAGGGTCCGCACGTCAATGCCGGCCCGCTCCGCGGTCTTGCCGACTCGACCGTTTTCTCGGGCCAGCAATGCGGTAAGATAGTCCCGTTCGAACCGTTCGACCACCTTTACGCGGGCATCCTTGAGCGGCTTTTCCAGCAACCAGCCCGCCCCGACTTCACATGACATATACCAGGCGGGCCGGTTAACTGTCACAGCTATGCCCTCCGGCAGGTCCGACGGAGTAATCGTGCTTCCCTCGCAAAGCAGCATCGCCCTTTCAACAATATTGATAAGCTCCCTGACGTTTCCGGGCCAGTCATAGCTGCATAGCATGCGCAGGGCCTGCTTGTTAATGCGCCTGACATCTCCGCCTATGCGGCCGCGCAGGTACTGAATGTAGCTTTCGACCAGTTCGGGAATGTCCTCGACCCGCTCCCGCAGCGGCGGCACCGTCAACGACACGACGTTAAGCCTGTAATACAGATCCCGGCGGAACTGCTTCGAGCCGACCTCCTGCTCGAGATCACGGTTGGTGGCGGCCAACACCCTCACGTCTACCGCGACGGTCGCCTCGCCACCTACCCGCCTGATTTCATGGCTTTCCAGCGCCCGCAGCAACTTGGATTGCAGATGAAGGGGCATCTCGCCTATCTCGTCGAGGAAGATGGTGCCCCCGTGCGCCAGCTCGAAACAGCCGCGCCGCGACCTCGTGGCCCCGGTGAAAGCTCCCTGCTCGTGGCCGAACAACTCGCTTTCCAGGAGGGACTCGGGAAGCGCTCCGCAGTGCACCGCCACGAACGGACCGGCCTTGCGGCCGCTTTCGCCGTGCAGGATGTGGGCCACCCTTTCCTTGCCAACGCCGGTCTCACCAAGAATCAGCACCGATGAATTGCTCCTGGCTATACGAGGAAGCAACCTTATGAAGTGAACCATCGCCGGGCTTGTTGCGGCAAAATCGGTAAGACCGGGTTCGGCCGGTTCGAACCTGGCCGCCAGAATGGACGCCAGTATCTCCCGCCGTCTGGCCAGAATGGCCTCGACTGCCTTTAGAAGTTTTCGTTCTGACATCCGCGGGTTCAGAACCGCCTCGCAGCCGGCGGCGACAAGTGCGCCGCGCAAATCCATATCGTCCTTTTCCGAAAGAATGACTATCGAAGGTGCCTCGGCCGAAGCCTTGATCCTTTGAATCTCCGCCGCGGCGATTTCACCCAAAAGACCCAGGTCGATCATCGCCAGGTCGCAGACCCTGCGCATCAGCTTGGCCCTCAACTCCCGCCGGTTCTTTACCGTCTCGATGACGGTATCCGACCTGCGAAGCAGTCTGCATAGATTTTTTCGCAGCAGCGGTTCTTCCGCTGCAACTATCAAGTGCAGAAGCATGACGATCTTTCTCCTTGTACCGGAATTATGATTCCGATTATTTCGGGCGTCAAGAACCGATTTGTGAAATTCATAAAACCGCTACAGCCTTGCCCGGACAATAAGTCAGCGGCGAACGGGCCCAACCTGCCCCTTGCCGCCTAAAAAGTGCCCCAACCGGCAGCGGGCAGGATCAAATCTGCAGCAATATACCTGAACATCAGGCCTGAGGAAAAAAATGGCACGCAGCTTGCTAAATCTCGTTACAAAGGGGCCGGCCAAGCCGGTCCGAGGTATTCTTTTTTTAGGAGATTGCAAATGGCACGCAAAAGACAAATGAAGGCACAGGCACCCGAGGCAACACCAACAAAGAGCGCGGCCAGAAAGAAGCTTCATCAGTCCGCCCAGAAGAGGCCGAAGAGGTAAGCATCGGGCCTGTCCTGTCAAGCCAACAAAAGTTGCGGGGCCGCCTTTCCGAGCAAGCAGCTCCTGGAAGCCGGATGGGCGGCCCCGTGACCATATAAGCAGGTTGTTGACGTATGGCGTACAGCTTATATGATTGTTGGGCGGTATCAAAGGGGACAACTGTAAATGGGGCGCGCCGGAGAATCCTGCTGTTTACTGGAAGGCCGAAGCTGCGCTCTGATCGTCGCACATCCCGACGACGAGACTGTGTGGGCGGGCGGACTGATACTGATGAACCCGTCGGCAAGCTGGTTTGTCGCGGCTCTTTGCCGAAAGAACGACCCGGACCGGGCGCCGCGGTTTTTCAAGGCCTTGCGTTTATACGGTGCTTCCGGGGCGATGGCGGATATCGACGACGGACCGCAACAGGAACCGCTGCCTGCGGCAACGGTCCGCCGCACCGTACTTGAGCTGCTTGCCGAACGAAGGTTCGACGTTGTCATCACGCACGGCTTCGGCGGAGAGTACACCAGGCACGTCAGACACGAGGAGACCGGCCGGGCTGTAATGTGGTTGTGGCAAAACAGCCTGGTTTCGGCGGGGCAGCTGTGGACCTTCGCATACGAGGACGGGGCCGGCAAATATACGCCGCGACCTGCGGAGGACGCGGATGTCACACTTGAGCTGCCGCCGGATATATGGCGGCGAAAGCACGCGATGATCACGGATACGTACGGCTTCGCTGCGGGCAGCTTCGAGGCCTCGGCCGCCGGCACCAGCGAGGCCTTCAGATGTTTGACTGAAAAGACCGGAATTCAAAACGAAAGTGCTGAGCTATGAAAGTACTTGTGCTGTACGACTACCCGCCCTCTCCCGGTGGCCTGGCCACGCAGGGGGATCTGCTTTTTCGCGGGCTCAGAGAAATGGGCGTCGATACCCAGGCCGTCAATTTCGAGGCCGCCCAGGAGAAGGAGTGGTACTACCGATGGTTCGAGCCTGACGCGGTCGTCGGCGTAGGCTACTGGGGCCACTGCCCCCACCTGGTACTGCACCCACAGCGGTACGGAGTTACGCCGGTGCCCTGGCTGGTCGCCGACGGGTACGTCGCGAACTACCGCGAGGTGCTCGACGAGCTGCCGCTGATCCTGACCACCTCGAACTGGGTCAAGAAGGTCTATATCCGCGACGGCCTAACCGGCGGCAATATCGAGGTCCTCCCGGTGGGCTGCGACACCGACGCCTTTCGCCCCCGCGACAGGAATGACCCCAAGGTCGCCGCCGTCCGTGAGGCCCTGGGTGTTGCGCCTGACCAGATCATGATACTTACAATAGGGGGAGATGCTGCCAGCAAAGGCGCCCAGGAGGTGATGCAGGCGCTGGCGCTGATCGATACCAAGGCCCCCGACTGGAAATACGTCTGCAAGGTCTGGCCGCAGCCACGCACCGAGCAGCAGAACCTTTCGGACCTGCAGCTTGCCACGCACCTTGGCATCGAGAAGAACGTCGTCTACACGAGCAGCCGCGTCTCACGAAACTTCATGCCGTATCTGCTTAACGCCTGCGATATATACGCGGCCCCCTCCCGCTTGGAGGGTTTCGGGATGATACAGGTCGAGGCCAACGCCTGCGCCAAGCCGGTTATCGGCATAAAGGCCATGGGCATGCTGGATACGATGATACACGGCAAGACCGCCCTGCTGGCGGAGGTGGCACAGGAGATACGGCTTCGAGAGGCCGTGCTCGGCGACGAGTCGGGTTATGAACCGCGGCACAAGTTCACCTTCAGGCGGCCGAGAATAGTCGACTACCGCGCCAGCATCCACGATATAGCAAATTATCTTATGGAGCTTATGCAGAACAGCCAGCTTCGGTCGCAGATCGGCGAAAACGGCAGAAAGCGGGCCTTGGAGAATTACGACTACCGCGTCGTTGCCAAAAGGTTCGTACAGCTGGCGGCTGACAAACTCGGAATCTCCTGAAAATGAGGCCCCCCGCAAAAAAACTGCTGGACCGAGCCAAAACCTGTGCGGTCGAGGTCTTGAGCCGCAACGCCCACGGTCCTTTCCGGGGCCTGCCGCGGACCGCCGGCTGGGGATACCCGGAGCCGTACACCAGGGATCTGATGATCTCCACACTCGGCATTCTGGCGGCCGATGACAAACGCCTCACAGGCGCCTGGCGCAAGACCATGCTCACCGCCGCGCAAAGCCAAAGCTCGCTGGGACACATACCCTCGCTGGTTCACGACCCGCAGGACCGTGGCGCCAGCGACTGCACGCCGTTGTTCCTGATGGCCGCGGCGTTTTTCAGGAAAGCGACCGGCGAGCACAACTTCCTGGAAGAGGCGGTCCAAAAGGCGCTTCGCTGGATGCAGTACCAGAGCCCCTCCGACCGCGTGATCGTCGCCCAGCTGCCGACAAGCGACTGGCGGGACGAACAGTGGGTCGTCGGCTACGGCCTGTTCGTCAACACCGTAATGTACACCTGCCTGAGGATGCTGGACCGGCACGACCAGGCGGAGATACTGCGCGACGAGATGGCCCGGTTTACCGTCAAGGGCGAAAGGCAGCACCGCCACGTCCATGAGGGCCTGGTGCTCAGGCACAAACCCTACTACGCGATGTGGTCCTACAAAGTATATAAGAGCGAACGGTTCGACCTGCTCGGCAACAGCCTGGCGATCCTTTCGGGCATCGCGCCTCCGTCGAGGGCGGCTGAAATGATCTCGTGGATAGAGACCGAGACCGCCGGCCTGATAAAAAACGAGGACCTGGCCGTGCGCATGCCGCCGTGTCTTTTCCCCTATATAAGGCCCGGCGACCCGGACTGGATGCCGCGTTACAAAAAGTATAACCAGCCCGGTGAATACCACAACGGGGGCGTCTGGCCCTTCATATGCGGCTTTTACATCGCCGCTTTGGTGGCGGCCGGACGGTTCCGTCTGGCCCAGGAGCGACTGTTGACTCTGGCTCAGCTGGTCCGCCCTGCCAGGCAGGCGGACGTGGAATTCGGGTTCAACGAGTGGGTCAGGGCCCAGGACGGCACCCCGCAGGGCGAGGACTGGCAGACCTGGTCGGCGGCCATGTACCTTTACGCGGCTTGTTGCGTGGAACGTAAAACCACGCCCTTTTTCGACGAGGTAAGGCAGGCGGGCCTGAAAACGGCTGAAAGGATATAACGCCGCTAACACAACGCCTTTGCATTCAAGCGGCGCAATTTCCGCCCTGCAAGACGGCGTGGAGACGAAAAAATGGAAAATCATCGCTGGAGTAGAATAAAGAGACACCGAAAAATGGGCTTCCGCGCCAGGATGGGTACAGTCAAGGGCAGAAAGACGCTCTCGAGGAAAAGGCGTGTGGGCCGATCCGTCAACTGTTTGTGAAACGGTGTTGTCTCTCTGATCCCTCGCTTCGCTCGGGACGGCGTCTGTGTTAATCTGTGTTAATCTGCGTGTCAGCTTCGCGGTCGGGTTTGCAAAAGCCGACCGCGGCGGCAGGCAGGCCGACGGAAGCGAGCTTGCTCGCGGACGGCGGTCTGACTGCCGCCGCAAGGCCCGCGCCAGCGGGCCGCGAAGCTGACCTGTGGCCAAAATTCCGAGGTGTTCAATGAAAAAACCGAAAATCCACATTATCGACGTAACCAACCGGGACGGCGTACAGACCTCGAAGATCTGCCTTTCCAAGCTGCAGAAAACCATGATCAACCTCTACCTCAACGACATGGGCGTGTACCAGAGCGAATTCGGCTTTCCCGTAACGCACCACGAGACCAACTACATCAACGCCAACGTTGAGCTGGCCGAAATGGGGGTTCTCAAACCCATAGTCCTGGAGGGCTGGATACGGGCCATACCGGCGGACGTGGAGGCGGCGACCACCCTAACGAACGTACGCCATCTGAACCTTTCCATTTCAACCTCGGAACAGATGATCCGCGGGAAGTTCCAGGGAAAATATTCAAAAAATGAGGTCATCCGGACCATGGAGCAAGCGGTGGATTCGGCCAAGGCCAAGGGAATCGAAACCATCGGGGTAAATGCCGAGGATGCCTCCCGCACGGAGCTTTCTTACCTGATCGAATTCGCAGCGGCGGCGAAGGAACACGGTGCCGATAGGATACGCTACTGCGATACTCTGGGCTACGACGATCCCTTCACCATCTATGACCGCATAAAGGCTCTGGCCTCTCAAGTGCGGCTTGCCGTGGAGCTGCACTGCCACAATGACCTGGGCATGGTCGTGGCCACGTCTCTGGCCGGGGCCAAAGCGGCCGTGGATGCCGGAGTGGAGGTCTATATCAACACTACAATAAACGGCATCGGTGAAAGGGCCGGAAACGCCGACCTGGTTTCGGTGATACTGGCATTGAGAAAATCCAGCGGTTTCGAGGATAAATACATCCTCGACGAACAGGTGGACCTGTCCAAGTCTTGGAAGATAGCCAAGTACGCCTCCTACGCGTTCGGCATTCCCATACCGATAAACCAGCCGGGAGTCGGCGCCAATGCCTTCGCGCACGAATCCGGTATTCATGCAGACGGCGCACTGAAAGACCGCCGCAATTACGAACTATACGATTTCGAAGAGCTCGGTCGGGGCGAACCGGAGATCATCGAGACCGGCAGACAGATCACCGCCGGCGAATACAGCGGCATAAAGGGCTTCAGGAACGTCTATGAAAAGCTGGAAATAGAATTCCGCAACGAACAGGAAGCCACCGAAATCCTCGAGCTTGTCCGCTATGCCAACGTCCACACACAGAAGCCCCTGACCGAGGACGAACTGAGATTCATTGCCAAGTACCCTCACATCGCCCGGAAGATATTCACCATGTCGCCGCTGGCCGGGAGGTAGTAGGTGGGAGTCAGTAGACAGTAGTCAGTAGACAGTAGAGCAGACACCCGACTGTCATTTCGAGCATCCAAACCGCGGCCGTGCAGCAGGTATACCAAAGAAACAGGACCCAGGACAAAGGACTCAGGACAAAGAATGGCGGCCTTCGGCCGCATGGAAGCCGCCTGCGGCGGCTGGAAAATTATGTGCAGCCTGGAAGGCTACCCCCCGACTGAGGAAACCGTAAGGTTGTTCAGTTGGGGGGCGGGCTTCCAGCCTGCACGGGGCAGGGGTAAACGGTTAGTTTCTTAGGAGCAATCCAGCCACGGCCTTCGGCCGCGCCCTTTGCGGCTTTTGCCGCAAAGGGGTTCAAGGTTAAAAGTTAAAGGTTGGAAGTCCGCGACCCGCGGCAGAAATACGGAAGAAACAGGCGGATTGCGCGGCCTTCGGCCGCGTGGAAGCCGCCTGCGGCGACTGGAAAAAAAGTGGGGTAGGCCTCCGGCCTGCCATTGGCAACCGGGACGGTTGCCCCACAGACGGTTGCCCGACAGACTAAACACGTACTCGCGTTTCTTCTACTTTAGCCTCATGGTGGACATGGAGCCCCCCTGGTGACCGCTCATCCCGCCAGGACCGCCTCGGCCTCGATGGCGGCAGACTGGCGACACAGCGGAATATCGAAGGTGAATTTAGCGCCTCCTTCGGGACGATTTTCCCCCCAGATGCGCCCGGAATGCAGATCCATCAGCCCCTTGGCTATGGCAAGTCCCAGACCTGTTCCATTTCCGCCGGGTCCAACGAGCCTGCGGGCCTGTACGAACCGGTCGAAGATGGTGTCCAGCCTTTCGGGCGGGATACCGGGACCGTTGTCGGATACAGACACCCTTACCCTGTCACCGGCGAAACCCGCCGTTATGGCGATCGTATCCCCCTCGTAGGTGAACTTGATCGCGTTGGCCAACAGTATTTCAAGCACCTTAGCGATCTTTTCTCTGTCCGCGTCCACCAAGAGCTCCTGTTGCGGCAAATCGACGTTCATCGCGACTTTCTTATAAGCGGCCTCGCACTCCAAGACGGCGACGATCTGGCGTACGAGAGATCGAACGTCGAAACACGCGGCCTTCAATTGCGCCTTGCCCGCGTCGATCTTGGCTATTTCGAAGAAATTCGTGATGATCTTGGCAAAGCGGTCGATATTGCGGTCGGCCACCTCAAGGGGCCCTCTTATCGAGGCCTTGATACTGCCGCAAGCGCCCGAAAGTATATTCGAAACCACCCCCTTGGCGACGGCAAGGGGGGTCCTCATCTCGTGCGTCACGGTCATCGTGAATTCACTCTTGAGACGTTCCAGTTCCGAGTTGGATTGTCGCTCTTCCATCAGAATACGGGCGCATTTCAGCAGCGCCTCGGTCTCGGCCCTTCGACGCCGGGATTCGGCCAGGGCCTCGTGCAGGGCTTTTTCTATCTGCTTGCGGGCGGTGATGTCGAGGCCGTATACATTGACGTATTCGCCGTCGGCCACCGGTGTGAAAGTCAGTGAAAAGGTCTTGCCCAAGACCTCAACCTCAATGTCCCGGGGCAGTTGCGAATTGAGCGTTTCGCTTGCCAGCCGCTTCCAGAGGTCCGCAAGCGGCTGCGAGGACCGGGACACGCTGGCCTTGAGCAGGACCCGTCCGGCCTCGTTGTGATGCTCGACCGTGCCGTCCTTTGAAACATGAAGTATCGGGTTGGGGTTCTCGGCACAACAAAGAAACCGGCAATCTTCTTCCATATACATTATGACACCTCCAAAAAGGCCGGTGAGATCGAACCATACGCGGCAGGCCTCTTCGGCACGCCCCGTTTCACCGCGCCGTTCCGCGCACCGGGCCTGCTCCACGGCATATTTATCGCCTGTTTCGTGGAGCCACTTTCGCAAACAAGACCCCGGGGCGCCGTGTGAACGGCAAAAACGGCGATTTCTATTTACCATGGGGGTTGTTTATCAGCCTAAGGGCATCTTCGAAAAAACACTAAGCCGCGGGTTTTTGCATCAACATTCGTCCGGTCGGCGGCGCCACACTTAGGGGCAGGCCCATGTTGGCTGTACGGCAATAGGGAGAAAGTGTTTCCGCAAAAGGGAGCGCCCTTTATGCTTTCATCGATCGACCAGCGGCACAAGAATCAGATCGAAACGATAATGAAAGGCATGAAGTGCCAGGAGGACTTCGCCTGTTATAAGGCCGGTTTCAAAAATATCTGTCAAGTAAAAGAGACCGTTGAAGGAAAGGTCTTCGAGTGCTGCGACACGCGGGCCGAGCGGTGCGGGTACTCGGTGCCCTTCGGAGACAACATGTACTGCACCTGTCCTCTGCGAACCTACGTCATGGCCCACCTGGGCGTCTGAACCTGCTGGAAAAAAAGGGGTCAGGAAACTTTTTTGCGGCAAAAAGGTTCCTGACCCCATTTTTCACGTCGACGCAACCCGCCAGCCCTACCCTGAACACAGCCCCCGCCGGCTCAGCCCCGGCCACCTCCGCGAAGCCTCCGTGGGCTTCGGCGAACTTCTTGACCAGAGCAAGCCCCAGCCCCGTACCGGCCGTGCGGCGGGTGGCCTCAGAACCCGTACGATAAAACTCTTCGAAAATCTTCTTCCGCTGTCTTTGTGCAACCCCTGGACCGCGGTCCTCGACCTCTATGAAAACCATCGCGCCTTCGGCGCGCGTCCTCACGATGACGGTTTTGTCATCCGCTTCCGCGGCGTATTTGATCGCATTGTCGAGAAGGTTTACGACGATCTGAGAAACAGCGTCCCTGTCGTATTTCACCTGATGCGGCCCGGTGCATTCCGTTCTTATGGAAAAGCCCTTCCTGGCGGCATAGGGCTGCATTATCCCTGCCACGTTCCGGACGCATTCGCTTATGTCGCCCGTCATAAAACTGTATTTCTTGCGGCCTTTCTGAATCCGCGAAAAATCAAGCACGTTTTCTATCAGCCTGCTAAGCCGTTCGGTTTCCTGTCGGATGTTTCGGTAGTACCGGCGGACCTTTTCCGGCGACCTGACCCAGGCATTCTCGAGCATCTCTGCGTACATACGAATCGAGGTAATGGGCGTGCGCAACTCATGCGACACGGCTGATATAAAGTCGTCCTTCCTTTGCGCCAGCCTCGCCTGGGCCCGCATGCTCCGCCACAGGCCGGCCAAGCCCAGGAGCACCACGGCAAACACGACCGTGGTAATGGCGAAATACCAGTTGCGAAGCCGTCCGGTCTGCCTGGCGATCCAGGTCGGGTCGATCTCGAAAAGATTCAGGACTATCCGGCCGAACCCGAAATCCAACACGGCCGCGAAAGCCGCCTTTTCGGTTTCCACCTGCGACAGCTCGAAATCCACCCCGGCCCGCACGAACCGCCGGGCCGAATCCCTCACCAGTATGGCAAGCTCCTCTTCGTTCAGACGAAACCCCTGCAAGAAGTGCCTGGCCTCGATCTGCACGTGCCTCAGCATGAAGACCTGCCCCGGGAAGATGGAATCCTCGCCGCCTTCCACAACCAGGGGAACGAAAGGCTCTATGCGTATCTGCACCGTCTCAGAGTCCGGCGGCCGCTCGGCGTGATCAAGATCATGCCTGCCGCCTGCGACTTCTTTCACCGGCTCGCTTTGAACGGCGGCCGCGTCCGGCCCGGCAGCGGAACCGGCGGCTGTTAACGGCGTTTCAACCTTATCCATCCGTCTTGTGCGGGCATCCTGACCCAAAGAGAACTCTTCTGCGGGCGCGCCGACCTGAGCAACGTTGGAGGCGACGACAGACCTTTTCTGCGTAAGAACCCGAGCCTTGCCGGACTGCCTCTGAAGGCTTTCAATCAGATAATCCTTGCCGCGGCCGCCTCCGCGCGGAAGCCTTTGCATGGCGGCCGTTTTCTCGTAATCGTCCGAAGGCGTCACTCCCTCGGACCCGGCCTTGCCCTCTTCCACCGAAAGCAGGCCTCCGCCGGATGCATAGAACGCCCTCCGCCGGCCCTCAAGCACAGGAAGCAGGTTCGTCTTTATGTTTTCGATGTAGGCCGCCACCGGACTATAAATATCCGCCGTGCCCCGCGGCGGTGTTTCGCCGCGGTAATAGGGCGTGGTGACCGTCCCGTCCGGTTCGATCTGGAAATTACCGTACGCCAGGCCGCGTTCCAGCCTGTTCCCGATGGGCGAACGCAAAAGCGGCTCCTGCCGGCCGTTTTCCTGGGCGGTTTCGGGCACGTAGTAGTATTGGTAATCCGTATACGGCCGCTCCTGCTCGTCTTTTATGAACTGGTCGAGCTTGTGCTTGACGTCCTGCCTGATACGTTCGGCCGCCGCGGCGAACCGGCCCATGCGTGAACCCCGCATACCCTCGGCCTGCATACGGATGGAATGGTATCCCAGCCACGTCAGGCCGCACATGGCCGCAAGTATCACAAGCGAAATAATGACAAGACGCCTGTACATATAACCCCGGCAGTATTTCGGCCCTCCTTCGACCGGCTCATTTCTCGAAAGGCCCCGCCTCGTATCTGTACCCGCCGCCCCTGACGGTGGTGATGATCCGGGGGGCCGCCGCGTTCTTTTCTATCTTGCCCCTGAGCTTGGCGATATGCATGTCGGTCGTTCTGGTGCCCAACGAGGACATTTCCTCTTTCCAGACCTGCCGGTAGATTTCCCGGCGGCCGATCACCCGACCGGGGTTGGCCGCAAAATATTGTATGATCGCCGCCTCCCGACAGCTGATTGCAATCGGCCGACCGTCGCGGAAAACTTTCAGGGCTGCCACATCCACGTCCAGGTCGCCGAACCTGAAGGTCCGCCCGACCGCCCGCGCCGGATTCGTGCGCCGAAGCACCGCCCTTATCCGCGACAAAAGCTCCTCGAGAGAAAACGGTTTGGTGACATAATCATCGGCACCGGAATTCAGCCCGGCAATCCTGTCCACGGCCTGCCCCTTGGCGGTCAGCATGACAATCGGCGTTTGAAGCCCTCCCTGCCGCCACTCGCGGCACAACTGTTCTCCGCTTACTCCAGGCAGCATAAGATCCAGGACGATCAGGTCGAAATCACGTTCGCCCACGATCCGCCGGGCCGCCAAACCGTCGGCCGCCTCGGCCACGTCAAAACCCTTGAATTCCAGAAAATCCCTCAACGCCGAACAAATATTCCGCTCGTCCTCGACAACCAGTATTGATAGTTTTTCTTCCATCGTGCACCAAATCTATTGTAGGCGATTTCCCGCAGCAGGGTTTGTAAATTATCTGTAAAAGCGGGAGGCGCCGGGCAAAACAAAGAACGCAGCAGTCAGCATCTCTCTATTTGAAATTTGCAATACAACTTTGCTTTTTCCCCATCCCTGCCGGGCCGCGGCCGGGTTGAGTTGCTCCTAAGAAACTAACCGTTTACCCCTGGCTCGTGCAGGCTGGAAGCCTGCCCCCCAACTGAACAATCGCACGGTGTCCTCAGTCGGGGGGCTGCCTTCCAGGCTGCATATAATTCTCGGGGGGTAGCCTTCCAGGCTGCACATAATTCTCGGGGGGTAGCCTTCCAGGCTGCACATAATTCTCCAGCCGCCGGAGGCGGCTTCCGCGCCTGCCGCCCCCGGGGCGGCAGGCGCTACTCGACTACTCGTCTACTGTCTACTGACTACTGTCGTCGCGGAAGAACGCCGTGAACAGGACCGCCACCGCTGTGGCCATGGCGGCGGGGATCAGCCATATTGTCCGCCAGTTATGGCCGGCGACCCGGCCGGCGGCGTCAAGAACCTCACAGCGACCGGTGACCAGGCCGTTGACCAGGTTGCCGATGACCATCCCCAGCCCTAATGTCACCAGGGCCAGCAGTCCCTGTGCGCCGGCTCTTACAGACGGTGATGCCTTTTTGTCCACGTAAATCTGACCGGCCACGAAGAAGAAATCGTAGCAGATTCCGTGCAAGATTATCCCCACATAAAGCACCAACAATAAGTCCTGTCCGTTGCCGAAGGAGAACATTAAGTACCTGAGCACCCAGGCAGCCATGCCGGCCAACAGCATCTTCTTCACGCCCAGTCTGGCGAAGGCTAACGGCATCAGGAGCATGAAGACGATCTCGGATACCTGTCCCAGGGTCATCTTCGCGGCGGTGCTGGTCAAACCGGCTTCGCTGAGGAAACCGTTGGCCGACTGGTAGTAGAACGAAAGCGGTATACAGATCAGTAGGCTGCTGGCAAGAAAGACCGCGAAGGAACGGTCCCGCAGGAGACCAATCGCGTTTAGGCCGAACATGTCGGATACTCTGTTGTTCATGGCCTGGCCCGGATCCCGTCAACCTGTACAAAACGGAATTGTAGCGGCGGCGGACGGAAGCCTCAAGCGGCCTCCACCGCCGGCCAAGGGCTGTTGGGGCATGGGAAAACAACGATCGAGACCTTTTCTCCGGCACTTGATCGGTCGGCGTCGGTCAGGAATATATCAAGCACGTGCCTTTTCCGCCGTTTCCCGATAACGAATCCGACTTGGGGCGGGATGCGGGCCGGCAGCTCGGTGGGAGCTTGAGAATCCTGTCGGCGCAGGAGTCCCGGATGTTGGCGGTACGGCCGTTAAAATGGGCAATTCTGCGAATCCCCGCAGACTTTTAAAAAAAAATCAAAAAAACGGTTTTGTGGGGTTGACGGTTCCCAAGCCGCGCGTAAAATAGTAAGCGAATACTGATCAGCGGAGCACTCCATACTGTTTCGTCTGCGCACAGTATCTGGGTAAGGCGGCAACATCGCCCGATGTTGCCGCCTGTATTTTTGCGCCGCGAAAAATGCTATGATCGCTTTTCCCCGGCGATGACCCATTTTGTTTTTGTTTCTGCGGCGCTTTTTTGCCCGAGACTCGCGGCCGATCCCTGGACCGGAAGCGGAACGTGCGACGATCCATATCGGAGTCTTCCGCAACCGGACCGGTGTGGGCCGATTATCGCGCAGGCGGGCTGGTGGGATGGAACTACAGGGGGAATGTCTCGGACTGTAACGCAACAGGAACCGTAATCGCCGAGATGGTCGCCGGTGGTCTGGTCGGCTGGAATCACCATGGAAATATCTCGGTTTGTAGTGCCGCCGCAGCGGTCGACGGCCGCCAGGATATAGGAGGGCTGGTGGGAGACAATTTTGGCGGTGACATTTTTGACTCGCGTTCGACGGGCGCTGTTTACGGCCTGGATTCTGTCGGCGGGCTCGCCGGAAGAAGCGACGGCAATATCACCCACTGCGATTCCGCCAGCCCTGTCGAAGGTCACAGCAATGTCGGCGGGCTGGTCGGTTTCAACGAAGGCCCCGTATCACGCAGCCGCGCGAATGGGGAGGTCACCGGGACTTTTCGTGTCGGCGGACTGGCCGGCTGCAACAAGAATGCGGTCTTCGCCTCGCACGCAAGCGCCGCCGTCGCCGCAGACGGCGACCAGGCCGGAGGCCTCGTCGGCTTCAACACGGGAGAGATTTCGGCATGTTACGCCACCGGCCGCGCAAAAGGCGCTGACGACGTCGGCGGCCTTGTCGGGCGCAACGCCAACGGCGATATCACCGAATCCCGCGCCGCGGGCGAGGCTGAGGGCTTCTGGCGCGTAGGGGCCCTGGCGGGCAGCAATTACGGTACGGTGTCGAAATCCTGCGCCGCCGGTGAAGCGTCGGCCAGCCGCTGGGTCGGCGGCCTGCTGGGATACAACGAGGGGGCCGTTATTTGCTGCTACGCGACGGCCAAGGTGACCGCTGAAGGCGACGCCGGCGGCCTGATAGGGTGGAACCGGACAGGCTGGGTATCCTGCTGCTACGCGGCCGGACCGGTCGCATCCGGCGGCCGTGCTGGCGCTCTGGCGGGCGAGAACGACGCGGCGGTGCAGGCCTGTTTCTGGGATATGGAAACGACCGGTATTGTCCGCATGTGCGCCAACTCGACCGCCGCTTCCGGTTGCGGCCCTAAAAGCACCGCCGAGATGGAAACGATCATAACATTCCTGGACGGCAACTGGGATTTCGAGGGCGAGAGCAGAAACGGCACCGACAACACGTGGCGGATGTGCGCGGACGGACAGGACTACCCGCGCCTGCGGTGGGAGTTCGAACGCGACGGCCTTGTCTGTCCCGGCCATGGCGGTTCCGGCGGCTTGGCGGCGATCGCAAACAACTGGCTGCAGATCGGCTGCGGCGAATGCGGCGGTGCGGATCTTAACGGAGACGGGATTGTGAATATGAAGGATTTCGCGCTATTCGCGGCGGGTTTTTAGCACAGGCCGGCTTCCCTGCCCGCTGGCGCGGTCCTTGCGCGGCCGCGGTGCGGCAGAAATGCGGAAGAAACGGAGAGGAAAGTAGACGAGTAGTCGAGCAGGGCCTGCCGCCCCGGGGGCGGCGGGCGTGGAAGCCGCCGTAGCCTGTCCGGAGCGAGCGAAGCGAGTCGAATGGGGCAGCTGGAGAAATCGAATGATGGCAGGCTGGAAGCCTGCCCTCCAAAAGGAAGCCTGCCCTCCAAAAGGAAGCCTGCCCCTCCGACTGAGGCCATCGCGAGGTTGTTCAGTCGGAGGGCCTTCCAGGCTGCACAGGGCAAGGCCAGACGGTTAGTTTCTTACAGGAAAAAGGAATCATGTTGTAATTTTTCCAATTAATTGCAGGAATCACACATCATGCCCCCTCTACAGAGATGCCCGGCGGGGGCGGGCGGTCCGCCCCCGCCTGAGCGACTTGAGCGTTTACCGGTCGAACCGGAAGTTCCTGCTTTCGGCCTGCTGGATTACGGTATGAATTACGGCCGAGCCGAGGGTGTCGGCGCCCGGTTGGCGTTTTTTCATTTCCCCGGCAACGTATTTTTCCCGCTGTTCGTTAAGCTGCTGGATCTGTTGCTGTATCCCGGCCCGCTTTTTCGCCTGGTCCTCGACGTAGGCCTTGCGCTGCTCGATGGTCATGTCACGCATGTTATCGGGAAGATACTCCGCGGTGATGTCATCGAGCTTTACGGCGTTGTTTTTGACAGCGTCCACCAGGTCCCACGCTGTGTTGACGTAGTTGCGGGATGACTTGGCCACGCCCCTTGCAACCGCGCTTGCGACTGAGGCTTCCTCGGCGTTCTTGTCCTGGCCGGCCTGGCGCTGGAGTGATTGCCCGCCTGTTTCGCCGTAGGGGATGTAAGTCTCGTTGAGCCGGGCGCTCAGCTCGGCGATCAATCCGTCCTGTGGGGCGTCGATATGGACCACAGCCCGGTTATGGTCGATGTTCAGGTACCGACCGTCGGCCAGTACCGCCCCGTTCTTCCATTCGCCGTCTATGCCGGCGGTTTCGTTGCCGCAGTGGATGGTGTTGACGATGACGCCCTTTTCTATCGCGGCCTTGCAGGTAACGCGGTAGTCGACCGGTCCCTGGGTGAAGGGTTCGTTGCCGGCGATGAAAATGATCTTCAGATCGTCGGGCGAATCGCTCCAGCGCAGGTCCGATGCCGCTTGCTGTATGACCCAGCCGCAGTACTCGCTGCCTCCGTTGGTGGTAAGGGCGAAAAGCTCCTCGGATATCCTGTCCAGATCGCCGGTAAGCGGCATTATCATCCTTATATATCCCGCCTCGGCCGGCAGCGAGTCGTTGCCGTATTCGTATAGCGCCACCCGCAGCTCGGGTTCGAGACCGTTCCGCCTTGCCCGGATGAATTGGTTGACGATCGACCACAGTTCGGCCCTGGCCTGGTCGATCAGGCCGGACATGCTGCCGCTGGTATCCAGAAGTATGGCTATTTGAACCAGCGGTTTTGCGCCGGCCGCCGCCGATGTTTCCTGTGCCGTCGAAGCAGCGGCCGGGCACAGTGCCGTCAGGATAACGCTCAAACAGGTTGTCATGATTGTCGTTTTCATTTGCTTTCTCCTTTAAAAGGGATTCTTTGAATTAATCGTTTTTCGGTGCCTTGATCAAGACCGGCTCGCCGTCGAACAGCAGCAGCACATCGCCTCCGAGGGCGACGCAGCCCTGGCGGTTCTTGCCGGCCAGCCTGCGGACGAGCTTCATGAATTCCTCCGAGCCGAACTCGATAACCCTGGCTGGTTTTACTTCGGTCCGCTGGTTGACCAATCTGCTGTCGACCCAGCGGCCCCCGCGGCGGTAGTATGCCCGGTCGTTTATCTGCTGGACCGCCTGGATGGATACAGGCTTCATTGCCGCGTCCAGATAGTAGTTGCGGGCATTGAGCACCTTCTGTTCCTTTTGGCGGATAAGGTTGCGGCTTTGGCTGACGGCGCCGAGGCCGGAGCGTTTACGCATGGCAGAAGATTCCAACGCCTCTGCCGCCCGGTGCGACAGTTCCTCGGAGTCTGCAAGTTCGGTCCCCTCTTTGGCCAGAAATGCGGTGTATTCTGTAAGTATGCCGAACTCAGTCGAAAGCCGCACTATCTCGCTGATAAGCTCCCGGAGCTTCGGGTCGTCGACCGAGGCGGCCGCGTCGGCTCCCGCCTGCCGAACTGCGTCGATCATCTCGGCGATCTTCCTGCCGGCCCAAAGCCTGGCGACGAAACCGTTCTTTTCGCTGGCCTTGTCGAAGTCGAAGGTGAACCGGAAGGTGCGTTCACGGCCGAAGTAGTTGCCGCTGACGTTGAAGGTTACCGGTTCCGGGCCGACGTACTGTCCGAGAAGAACCAGCTGGTCGCCCTCGAACAAATCGGGCAGCGTCGATGGTATGATGTCGCGGGTGCGGCCGGCGGCGGCTTGTCCGTCCTTTGCCGAGACGGTAAGTTCAGGATCCGACAGGACCGGGCCGCTGAGGCATTTGAAGAGCCTGCCGACCTTGACCTCCACATCTTCGCCCGGCAGTATGAACTCGGCCCTGGCCCTGGAATCCGCCGCGATCTTTTCCAAAAGCGGCGCGTTGAGGTCCACACCTACGCCGAAGGTGAATACCCGCCTGGAATACGGGTTGGACTCTGTCGCCAGCCTCCGGATAGCCGTCTCCGAGGTCCGGCCTATAGTGGGCAGGCCGTCGGTAAGGAACAGGATTATCGGCAGCATTCCCTCTGAGGGGGCCTGCGTCAGCGCCGCCAGCAGCGCATCGTATATATTGGTCCCACCGGTCGCCGTTACGGTCTCGACGTATCTTCTGGCGGCCTGTTCGGTCCTGGAGGTCTTGATAACCGGCTCCCGCGAGAACCGCTCGACTGTGTTACTGTAGATGATCACGTTAAAGGCCTCGCCTTCCCGCAGGCCGGCGATAACCTGAAGCGCTGCTTCCTTCGCCTGCTCGATCTTGTCGTTGCGCATGCTGCCGGAACGGTCGATGACCAGCGTGACCTCCCGTTTGATCGCGGCGGCGTCGGCGTTTTGAGGCACGGCGGCCGGCAGTCCCGCCAGCAACAAAAAGTACCCCCCGCCGACGGCGGCGTCGGGATAGGCGAACATCGATGCGGTTACGCCGTTTTCCTGCAGCAGGTAGGACAGCCTGAATGGGCCCGGCTCCATGACCGCGGCTTCGACGACGGTTACCGAAAGGCGCGTTTCGCTGATACGGTTGACGTTTATTTCATGGCTGGACGAGTACACAGTTGATATCGGGTGTTTGGCGGTGATATTCGCGGTGAACTTCCAGGGTACGGAATAACTGAGCGATTCGGTCCGCGGCAGTGCGTAGTCTATGCGGTTGCCGTCAATGTCAAGTATATGCTCATAGGTAAGGCGCAGTTTCTGATCTCCGCCAGGTTCAATGGGAAAGACGCTAGAACGTATCAGGTTGTACCCGACGAACTCCACCAGCGCGGGATCCCTGATGCTGGCGACCAGACGGTCGTATATCCTGCGGGCCTCTTCCAGCGGCAGGACTTCGGCCGTTACTGGACCGCCAGGACCGTCGTAGGTGAAGCCGCGGATAACCGCACCGGCGGGAACCGGAAAGACCAGTTTAGCCTCCTGCCGCCGGCCCGTTCCGTTGTGCAGCCTTATTTCAATGGTGGTAACGGCCGTGCTTTCGAGAATATCGATAAGGACCTCGACTCCGGTTATCTCCACAGCGTGCGTTTTTTCGGCAGTGAAGGCCATGGCGCGGCTCTGGGGGATGATGACATTAAGCTCCGGTTGTTCCGGCGGAATGTGTTGAATCCTTCCGGGCGCCGCGGCAGGGCGAAACAGAATCGAAATCGCCAGCACAAAGGCAAGTCTTTTTGCGAGAACGTTCATTATTTTCTCCTTTCATGACTTCGGCGGATTGCGTTGTTCACAACCTTAATATAGTCACGAAGGGCGGTTTCGTTCCGTAAAATGGATGTAAAAAATAGGAGGCAGGAGGTAGTAGACAGTAGGGCCTGCCGCCCCGGGGGTGGCAGGCGTGGAAGCGGCTGTAGCCTGCCCTGAGCGAGCGAAGCGAGTCGAATGGGGCGGCTGGAGGCATCGAATGATGGCAGGCTTTCAGCCTGCACAGGGCAAGGCGTGGGTAGTTTCTTAGTAACACCTCAGCCTAGCCGCGGGTTTTCAACCTTCAACCTTAAACCCCTTCGCGGCTCAGGCCGCAAAGGGCGCGGCCGAAGGCCGTGGCCTACGGCCATAACTGTTCAGCAAGCCACTGGTCCACCAGGAGTTTGAAATCCTTGTAATCTATTACCTGCTGGGGGTCGGTCTGGTAAATATTGGCCGGCGATCGCAGCGGAACCTGCAGCTGTGTTGTTCCCGTGGCCGCTCCTATTATCTCGGCAGCCGAAAGCGCATAGTCGTATATCTTCAACTCGTCCATCTTCCCTATGTAGTCGTTCTTATGCGCCAACACCGCCCCGATGTCGAAATCGGCCCCGCCCAGGTCCATCAGCAAACCACCGGCGCCGGACGTCTCAGCCACCTTGATGGCGTTCCAGTAGATAGCCATGGTCCTGGTCTGCAGGTCCTTCACGAACGCCCAGTGGTTCCAGCTGTCCCGCCAGTCGGCGGCATGTGTGCTTGTGAAGGTCACCACGTCCGCCGGGCCGCCGGCCCGCCAGTGCACATTGCCGTCGTCATCCGGCACATCGGCCTGCAGGTAAGTGATGTTCCTGCCCGCGTCGAGAACGGTATTGCGCCGGCCTTCGGTGCCCGCGCCGGTGTTGAGCCAGACCGCCACGGTAACGCCCTCCAGGAGGCTGGACAAAACGTCGTTGGGGGCGGCGATCGCGGTATCGTCGTTGAAGCTCATACACAACCCGTCATATCCGGTCTCCCAGACCGCCGGGCCGCTATCCTTGACTATAGTGCCGTTCTTTGCGTTGACTGAGGAGTCCAGCACCTCCGTACCGGTTCCCTCCTCGAACTTGTACCACAACCTCTGCCTCTGGTCATTCGGCAAGACGCCGTAGTCGAGCAGCTGCTCTGACTCCTGCCAGTCTTGAGCGACCACGGCCTGGTCCTCGAGGTTTACGAGGCAGTCGCCGGTAAGGTCCGCCTCCATGGAATACTCCGGCAGGCACCGAGGCGGATAAAGGACGATATCGTCAAAGTACATATACCCGTTTGTGCTGCTGGGCGTGGTGCCGGCCCGGTCTCCCAGGCCTATGGCAAGTTTTTTCACCTCCCCCAGGTTCACACCGCCTGCAGCGAATTGGGCCAGGTCGATATTCCAGGTCCGCCATGCGGTGCTGCCTATCTCGTTGACATCGAGTACGCGAAATACCTCGGCGCCGCTGCCATCGGCGTCCTCCAAGTACACATAAAGCCTTTCCGGCTCGGCATTGGCGTAGGAAGAAGGTGTCTGGCCACTGTAGTAAAGCTCCATGGATTTGACCTTGCTGCTCCAGTCACGGTCATTCGCAAACGTGCGGATTCCCTCCGAATAGGTATCGAAAAAGTGGTAATAGTTGATCTGCATGGCCTGCTCGCCGCCGTGATGCGGCATATCAGTGGTGGCAAGGTCCACCCACGCGCCCGCCATCTGGGCCCAGCTCTCCTTCAAATTCACGGAGTCGGTGTAGATCTCGAAGTCATCCACGACCAGCGTGTTGCCCACAGTGAAGCTCCACACCGGCCCGGTAATGGTTTTTGCAGCGGTGACCTCGTCTATCCGCCAGTAGTATGTAGTGTCTAGATCCAGATCCGCACTAAAACTGTTGGCATCCTGGTTGCCTCTGCCGGGCAGGGTATAGGGATCGACGGCATTGCTGACTTCCGCCAGGTTAGTACCCAGATACACGTCGTGGGAAAGAGCCCCCTCTCCCGGCATCCAGCTTAATATCGCATCGACTGGTGCCTGCTCGGCCCCGTCGGCCGGGTACGGTCCGTAGGGGGCCCCGGCGGTGGTAAAACTCCACACAATACCCTTCCAAGGGCTGCCGCCGTGGAGGCTGTTTACCTCGTCTATCCGCCAGTAGTAGGTTGTCCCCAACTCCAGCTGTCCCGGGTCAAAGCTGTTGGCGTCCTGATTGCCCCTTCCCGGCGGAATGTCCGGATCCGAAGCCGCATCTACATCTTCAAAGCTCGTACCCAGATAAACATCGTGCGAAACCGCGAAGTCGCCCGGTTTCCAGTTGATCGTTGTAGTACTTGTGGGAACCCGGATCTGGCCGTTCCGCGGCCTCGGCCGCATGGCCAGACCGGGCGTTCTGATAAGAAACTCGCTAGGGTCGAGGGCCTCGCCGTGCAGTGCGAACTCGTCGATCCTGCCCAGTAAAAACTGCGAGGTCGTAAGGTTCTCCCTCTGGTAGCCGCCGATAGCGAAGCCGGCGGTCGAGTCGAGCGTGGCATCGGCCATGCCGGCACCGGCGGCTGCAAGCTCCCCGTCGACATAGAGCTGCAATTTGTTTTCGATGACCACCGGGTCCCAGACCAATGCAACGTGATTCCACTGGTCCGTCGGAAAATCAGGCGCGATAATATGTGTCCAGTTCGTATTCCAGGCCCCGGGTCCCCACTTGCGGACGGCGTGCAGGGCGTTGTCGGCGTCAAGGTACATGTAGGCGTAGATGTACTCCGAGAACAACCGGCGGTCGTGCCCGGTTCCAGCCGGGTCGACATAGACGAACATCTCCACCGTAAATGCCGACAGCGTGCTGAAATCCAGCCCGCCGGTATTAGGTACCAGCAGGGTGTCGCCTGCACCGTCCAGAAAGCTGGTGGTAAAGAACTCCGCGCTGGTACCCAAAGGGTTGTAAGATGGATTGGATATACCGTACTTGATGGTGGCATTCATGTCCGTACCGGACAGAATGGTCGCAGTGTAGGTTCCGGTATCGTCAAGAAGGGAGGTCGGAAGGGGCCCGCCGGCGGTTCCGTCGAAACTGAAATGCATGACGACCGCCCGCGAAAAACCGACCGGACAAACGGCCACAAAGGCCACGACACAAAGTGCTGTCCTCCACATAACGCTTCCTCCTGATTGCAGTTGTTACCTCGTCTCCCGTTTCGTCATAATGCCATATTCGAGCGAATTGTCAAGCATAAAATCCAAAAAAAGAAGGCGGTGGCACCATGTGATGCCGCCGCCCTACCCATATACTGTGTGCAGACGAAACAGTAGATATGACCCGCAATTAAAATAATTATACCCTATCCGGGCCGCCTGGTCAATACCCTTGCAGCAGAAAACCAGCTATTCGGCAACTTTCCCAATTTTTTCCCACCGGTCCCATAAATCTGGCATCCGGGGCACGACAGAAGGGGTCCTTTGTCCTTGCCGCCGGCCGTTATTTTGCTTAGAATTCGTGTTTTGGGCCGATCGTCGCCGCACAACCCGGAACCGAAGTTTCTTGCCGGGGCGCTTTTTCCCGCCTTTGGTGCCCCACGGGGACGGAGTCCAAGTCCTCATTTCGGAGCAACCCAACCATGGCCGGCCCGGCAGGTAAACGGAAGAAACGGAGAAGAAAGTAGACGAGTAGACGAGTAGTCGAGTAGACGAGTAGTTGATCCCCCGCTTCGCTCGGGACGGCGTCTGTGTATCAGCTTCGCGGTTGGCTTTGCCAAAAGCCAACCGCAGCGGCGGACAGGCCGATGGAGGCGAGCTTGCTCGCGGACAGCGGCCCGGCCGGCGCCGCAGGGCCCGCGCCGGCGGGCCGCGAAGCTGAGCTGTGGCGGCCGACCTTGGGCCGGCAGAGCAATTGATCAATAGAGAAAAGCTGTCGCTGCAACCAACCATATCCGAGTTGATCTGTGTTAATCTGTGTTAATCTGTGTCTCAGCTTCGCGGTTGGCTTTGCCAAAAGCCAACCGCGGCGGCGGACAGGCCGATGGAGGCGAGCTTGCTCGCGGACAGCGGCCTGGCCGGCGCCGCAGGGCCCGCGCCGGCGGGCCGCGAAGCTGAGCTGTGGCTAAAATAAGGAGCTGCCATGAAACTATCGGTTATCGGTGTCGGTTACGTAGGCCTGGTCGCCGCGGCCTGCCTGGCCGAGGGCGGCAACGACGTCATATGCGTCGACAGCGACAAGAAAAAAATTGACGCCCTCAACGACGGCCGCATACCCATCTACGAGCCCGGCCTGGCCGAGATGGTAAAGAACAACGAGGCCGCCGGAAGGCTGCGGTTCACAACCGACTTCGCCGAGGGCGTGGAAGACTGCCTGGTTATATTCATCGCCGTTGGAACGCCCAGCACGGCCGACGGATCGGCCGACATATCCGCTGTTTTGGACGTGGCCGGCAGAATAGCCGAACTTATGGACGGCTACAGGATCGTCGTGACAAAAAGCACCGTTCCGGTGGGAACACACAAGCTGGTGGCCGAGGTGATGGCGTCCAAAACCGAGCACCCGTTCGATTACGTCAGCAACCCGGAGTTTTTAAAGGAAGGCGCCGCGATCGAGGACTTCATGAAACCGGACCGTGTGATAATAGGCACCACCAACCCGGCCGTAATGGAGATCCTCAAGCAGGTCTACCTTCCCGTTATGCGCAAGAAAGAGCGGATCATGTTGATGGATCCGGCGAGCGCGGAACTGACCAAGTACGCCGCCAACTGTATGCTGGCCACCCGGATATCGTTCATGAACGAACTGAGCCGCCTGTGCGAGAAAGTGGGCGCCGATATAGAGCTTATAAGGGCCGGCATCGGCAGTGATTCACGCATAGGAGGCGCCTTTCTGTTCCCCGGGGTGGGCTTCGGCGGTAGCTGCTTTCCCAAGGACGTCAGGGCCCTGGTCCACACCGGCAACCAGCACAAATGCCCGATGACCATCGTAAAGGCCACCGAGGAAGCCAACTTCCACCAGCACGCGCATTTCACCGGGCGGCTTCTGGATTACTTCGAGGACCGCAAGGTGCTGCTGGCGGCGTGGGGTCTGGCCTTCAAGGCCAAAACAGACGATATCCGAGAATCGCCCGCCATTTTCTGCATCGAGAAGCTGCTCGAGTCCGGTTTCACGATCAGGGCGTACGACCCGGAGGCCGGCGTTGCGGCCGGCCGGCACTTCGGCGGCAGAATCGTAATCGGAAAGGATCCCTACGAGATACTCGACGGCGCGGACGCCCTGGTGATCTTTACCGAGTGGTTGCAGTTCCGCAATCCCAACTTCGAGCAGATAGCCAAACGCTTGAAAAAACCCGTTATCTTCGACGGCCGCAACCTCTACGACCCCGCCTACCTGCGCAAGAAAGGTATCGAGTACCACTCCGTCGGCCGGCCGCGGCCGGCGTAGCAGCGGCTTTCGCCGCAAAGAGTTTAGAGGTTGAAAGAGACAGAGAGTTCACAGTTCAGGAAAGTACTCGACCGGGCTTTTCAGTTGGGGGGCGGCCTTCCAGGCTGCACAGGACAAGACAGGGGTAATACTGCACCTAACGCCGCAAGGCCCGCGCCGGCGGACCGCGAAGCTGACCTGCGGCAGCCGACCTTGGGGCGGCAGAGCAATTGATCAATAGAGAAAAGCTGTCGCTGCAACCAACCATATCCGCGTTGATCTGTGTTAATCTGTGTATCAGCTTCGCGGTTGGCTTTGCCAAAAGCCAACCGCGGCGCCGGACAGGCCGATGGAGGCGAGCTTGGTCGCGGACAGCGGCCTGACCGGCGCCGCAGGGCCCGCGCCGGCGGGCCGCGAAGCTGATCTGCGGCTAAAAAAAGGAGTGCTTTGGATGAAACCCCCAAATCAAAAAGGCATCCTGGTAACAGGAGCCGCCGGCTTCATCGGCTCGCACCTTTGCGAGCGGCTACTTGCCGAAAAACACACCGTCATCGGCCTTGACAACTTCGACGACTTCTACGACCCGGCGATCAAACGCAAAAACATCTCGGCCTGCCTGGCGAACGGTTCCTTCAGCCTCATCGAAGGCGACATCCGCAACGCCGACTGTCTGGAATTCGTCTTCGGCCAGCACCCCTGCGAGATGATCGTGCACCTGGCCGCCAAGGCCGGTGTGCGGCCGTCCATAACCGATCCGCCGGGATACTGCAGCGTCAACGTCAACGGCACCATAACCCTGCTGGAGGCTGCGAAAAAATTCGGCGTAAAGAAATTAATCTTCGGCTCCAGCTCCAGCGTATATGGAAACAATAAGAAAGTGCCTTTCTCCGAAACCGACAATGTCGACTATCCAATATCGCCCTACGCGGCCACCAAGAAGGCCGGCGAGCTGATATGTCACACCTATAGCCACCTCCACGGAATCGACGTAGCATGCCTGAGGTTCTTTACAGCCTACGGACCCAGGCAGAGGCCGGACCTTGCGATACACAAGTTCAGCCGGCTGATCGAATCCGGAAAGCCCATACCGGTTTTCGGCGACGGCTCGATGAAGCGCGATTTCACCTACATCGACGACATCATCGACGGCGTAATGGGGGCGGTGAAAAACTGCAGTGGTTACGAGGTCTACAACCTGGGCGAGGAAACACCGGTGCGGCTCGACGACCTTATCGCAGCAATAGAAAAGGCCCTGGGAAGAAAGGGATCTATCGAAAGGCTGCCTATGCAGCCCGGAGACGTGATTCAGACATACGCCGACGTGAGCAAGGCCAGGAAAAAACTTGCCTACCAGCCCAAAACCGACCTCAAAACCGGCCTGGCCGAATTCGTCAAGTGGCTACGCGGCAGGAAGGCCTGATCGATGAAAGTGCTGATAACCGGAGGCGCCGGCTTCATCGGATCGCATCTCTGCCGCAGGCTGCTGGCCGACGGCCTACAAGTAGCGGTAATCGACAACCTTTCCACCGGCAGTCTCGATAACGTCGCCGCCTTTCATCAAAATACCGCGTTCAGCTTCATCGAAGGCGACATCCGCAATGCCAAGCTTCTCGATCAACTCATCGAAAACTGCGACCAGGTGTATCACCTCGCGGCCGCCGTCGGCGTCAGGCTCATCGCGGACGATCCGGTACACACTATAGAGACCAACATCGCCGGAACACAGCAGGTCCTGGAATCGGCCGCACGGCACAAAAGTCGGACCCTGATCGCCTCCAGCAGCGAGATCTACGGCAAGAGCGAAAATGTACCTTTCGGCGAGAACGATGATATCGTTCTGGGCAGCACTTACCTGTCACGCTGGTCCTACGCCTGTAGCAAAGCGATCGACGAATTCCTCGGTTTGGCGTTTTACCGCCAGTTCGGCCTGCCCGTTATAATCGCCCGGCTGTTCAACACCATCGGCCCCGGCCAGATCGGACACTACGGGATGGTCGTACCGCGTTTCGTCGAAAAGGCCCTGGCCGGCGAGCCGCTGGAGATTTATGGAACCGGCCGGCAGAGCCGGTGCTTCTGCTACGTTGAAGATGTGGTGGAGGCCCTCGCCGGCCTGATGACATCCAAGCAAACCGCAGGAGGGGTGTTCAACGTCGGCTCACAGGAAGAGGTCACCATCGAGGACCTGGCCGACAGGATCATCTCTATCACCAAAAGCAAAAGCACCAAGCGATTCATATCCTACGAAAAGGCCTACGGCCGGCCCATCGAGGACATGATGCGGCGGGTTCCCAAACTCGACCGCATAAGAAAAGCCATCGGGTGGCAGCCGACCACCGGCCTCGAAGAGGCACTGGAGAAAATCATCGCCGCCTTATAGGGGACAAGAAATAAAACGTGACTGGGACAACCTCGAGATTTCGGAAAAAATACTGTTTCCACCGCAAGGCCCGCGACAGCGGGCAGTGAAGCTGATGAGTGGCCCAAAAACCGCACGAACCGGGTGAAGTTCTCGAATCTGTGTTAATCAAAATAATAATCTGCGTTAATCTGTGTTAATCTGTGTCTCAGCTTCGCGGTTGGCTTTGAAAAAGCCAACCGCGGCGGGAGACAGCGGGCTGGGAGCGAGCCATGCTCGCAGACAGCACGCTGCCTTCCGCCGCAAGGCCCGCGACAGCGGGCCGCGAAGCTGAGCTGTGGCTAAAAAAACACGAGGACTCACATGAAACGCTATAGAGTTATCCTCCTTGTCCTGCTGCTGTCCGCAGCAGCCGCGGCCGCGCCGCGAAACGTCGTCATCATGATATGCGACGGCTGCGGCTACAACCACGTCGACGCGGCGGATCTCTACGAAAAAGGCAAAACCGGCGAACAGGCCTACGAAGACTTCCCCGTTAAACTGGCCGTCGCCACCTGCCCCGCCGGTGGTTCATATGACCCTGAAAAGGCCTGGCAGGATCCCGACTACATAAAACAAAACCCAACCGACTCGGCCGCGGCGGCCACCGCGATGGCCACCGGACACAAGACCGGCAAAGGCCGCATCGGCGTCGACGCCCAAGACATGCCGCTGTTAAACCTTATCGAGAGATTCGAGGCCCTCGGCAGATCGACCGGTCTGGTTACCAGCGTGCAGATCAGCCACGCCACACCTGCCGGCTTCGCCGCGCATAACGGCGACCGAGACGACTACGCCCAAATCGCCCGCGAGATGATTCAACAAACCGCCTTGGACGTGATCATGGGCTGCGGGCACCCCTGGTATGACCGGCAGGGCCGGCTTGTTTCCGGAGACGCTGACTTCAGATATGTCGGGGGCGAACCCACCTGGCGTCAGCTCATCGCCGGCGCTGCCGGCTCCGACGCCGACGGCGACGGCGATGAAGACCCCTGGACACTTATCGAAAACCGCCTCGACTTCCAGAGAATGTCTGCGGTCTCAACGACCAAACGCGTTCTCGGCGTCGCGAAAATCCGAAAGACACTGCAGCAGGAAAGACCCGGTGACCACAACGCCGCCGCCTTTGCCGTACCCTTTATCGAAACCGTTCCAACGCTTGAGGAAATGACCCTGGCAGCTCTCAACATTCTCGACGAGGACGATGACGGGTTCTTCCTGATGGTCGAGGGAGGCGCCGTCGACTGGGCCTGCCACGACAACCAAAAGGGCCGGATGATCGAGGAGATGTCCGCTTTCAACAGGGCCGCCGAGGCCGTCATAAAGTACGTCGGCAGGCAGACCGCGGGATGGGACCATACGCTCATTATCGTAACCTCGGACCATGAAACCGGCTATCTGTGCGGTCCGCCTACGGTCCCGTGCGTCGGACACCCCATGCGGGAGATTATTGAAAACAAAGGTCCAGGCAGAATGCCCGGCATGGAATTCAAAAGCGATGACCACACCAACTCGCTGGTACCCTTGTATGCCAAGGGAAGCGGCGCCGGCCGGTTCCTAAAGGCCGTCCGGGGCACCGACCCCGTCCGCGGCCCCTATATAGACAATACAGACGTCGCCGATGTGATCACGGACCTTCTGAGAAAGGAGGCAGTGAAGGAGGAGGTGGGAGGTAGGAGGTAGCATGTAGGAGGTAGCATGTAGCATGTAGAAGGTGGGACAAAGGACCCAGAACAAAGGAGGCATAATGTAGTAGAAAGTAGGCACCAAGGTCCACTCCCTTTGTCATCTCCGAGCATCTCAACCCGGCGGCGGACCGCTGGAAGCGAGCTTGCTCGCGGACAGCGGGACGGCTGCCGCCGCAAGGCCCGCGACAGCGGGCCCCGAAGCTGATCTGTGGCCCAAACAATCGTTCCAACTCGATACATTTCAATCAGGATTAACCAAGAACCATGAAAGTACCACTGCTCGACCTAAAAGCACAGTACGCAAAGATCAAGGACGACGTGCTCGCTGCCGTCTCCGAGGTCCTCGAATCCCAGGTATGCATCGGCGGAGCCAAGGTGGCCGAACTGGAAACAAAAATAGCCGCCGCCAGCGAATGCAAGTACGCCGTCGGCGTATCCAGCGGCACCGACGCGATCCTCAGCTCCCTGATGAGCCTCGGCGTCGGCCGCGATGACGAGGTCATAACCAGCTCATTTACCTTCTTCGCCACCGCAGGCTGCATCGCCCGGCTGGGGGCCAAACCGGTCTTCGCCGACATCGATCCAAAAACGTACAACATCAACCCGGAGCTTATAGAAGCAGCGGTCACCGAAAGGACAAAGGCCGTAATGCCGGTCCACCTGTTCGGCCAGATGGCCGACATGGACTCGATCATGGCAATAGCCGGCCGCTTCGGCCTGGCTGTGATGGAAGACGCCGCCCAGTCGATAACCGCGGTCTACAAAAACAAGAGGGCAGGCAGTATCGGAACGGCCGGCTGCTTCAGTTTCTTTCCCAGCAAGAACCTCGGCGGAATAGGCGACGGCGGCATGGTTGTCACAAATGACGAGAATCTCCACCACAAGCTTGTACTGATGCGCAACCACGGCAGCGAGCCGAAGTATTACCACAGCTTCATCGGCGGCAACTTCCGCCTCGATCCCGTCCAGGCGGCGGCCCTGCTGGTGAAGCTGCCGTACCTGAACAAATGGTCCAGGGCCCGCCGCAAGAACGCGGCCTACTACGACTCCAAGTTCGCCGACACGGTCGTCCAGACACCCTACATCAGCCCGGACTGCACAAGCATCTACAACCAATACGTAATCCGCGTACCGAGGCGCGACGAAGTGGTCGCCCACCTCAAGGCCAACGACGTCGGCTGCGAGATATACTACCCCATGCCGCTCCACCTGCAGGAATGCTTCGCCTACCTGGGCCACAAACCAGGCGACCTGCCTGAATCCGAGAAGGCCGCCAGGGAGGTCATGGCCCTGCCCGTCTACCCCGAACTTACCGACGAAATGCAGGACCACGTGGCAGGCACCATCCTCGAATTCCTCGGGTAGCACTCTATTTCAAAATGTAATTTTGCTATTTTCTATTTGCCATTTGCTATAACAACTGTGCCCCCCACCGTCTCCATCCTCACCACCTCCCCCGCCACCGTCCGCTCGGACTACCGCGAACTCCTTAACCTCGCCGGCTATCGCAACGTCGTCGATCCTGTCGCCGAAACTTCGCTGAAGATCAACATCTCCTGGCACTTCTTCTTCCCGGCAAGCTCGACCACGCCCTGGCAGCTCGACGGCGTAATCAAAGCCATGCTGGCCGACGGATACGACAAGGACCGCCTTTACGCCTGCCACAACCGCACCGTCGTAATCGACGCCCACCTCGGCGAGCGTCAAAACAAGCATCTCGACGTAACGGACCGGTACGACCTGCGCAACGTCCATCTCTACGAGGACCACGACTGGGTAAACATCCACGAGGCCGTCGGCGACCTGGCGAGCCGGTTTCTGGTCCTAAACGACGTCTACCCGAATGGCTTTTCGATCCCCCGGCGGTTCATAGGCTCCAACATCGTCCACCTTCCCACCATAAAGACCCACGTTTTCACGACCACAACCGGCGCGATGAAAAACGCTTTTGGCGGCCTGCTCAACGAGAAACGCCACTGGACGCACCCGGTAATACACCAAACTCTTGTGGATCTGTTGATGATCCAGAAGAAGATCCACAGGGGGGTATTCGCCGTGATGGACGGCACGTTCGCCGGCGACGGTCCCGGCCCGCGTTGCATGACGCCGCATGTCAAGAACGTCATACTTGCATCGGCCGACCAGGTCGCCGTAGATGCCGTGGCCGCGAAAATGATGGGCTTCGACCCGCTTGCAGACATAAAGTACATCCGCCTGGCCCATGACGCCGGCCTGGGCTGCGGCGACGTTAGCAAAATCCGGATCGCCGGCGACAAGAAGGCCGCCGAACAGAACTGGCGTTTCGAAGGCCCCTTCCGCCGCATGACCTTCGCAAGCCGCATGCAGCACAGCATCTACTGGGGAAAGCTGAAAAACCCTGTCGAGTGGAGCCTCAAGACCTGGCTGGCGCCTTGGTCATACGTTGCAAGCGTTCTCTACCATGACATGTACTGGTACCCGTTTCACAGCAAGCGGGCCATGCTGACCTGCCTGCAAAGCGAATGGGGCCGCCTCTTCGAAAACTGGGGCCGGGTAACCGAAACCGAATCCGGCTTCGAGGGCATTCCCTCCGCCTCACCGCACTACCACCGCAAGGTGGGCGCCATGCTCTGCCAGAGCGCGAGCGTCCTCGGCCGCTGCCTGAAAGACGCCCCGTAGCCTTTGAATCCACCAATGCAAGAACGGCGCCCGCCGGACGCTGCCCCTCTCTGTCATCTCGAGCATCCAAACCGCGGCCGTGCGGCAGGTATACCAAAGAAACAGGACCCAGGACACAGAATGTAGTAGTCAGTAGACAGTAGACGAGTAGCGCCTGCCGCCCCGGGGGCGGCAGGCGCGGAAGCCGCCTTCGGCGGCTGGTGAATTATGTGCAGGCAAGATGCCTGCCCCCCGACTGGGGACACCGTGCGATTGTTCAGTTGGGGGGCAGGCTT
>Ga0180434_10001449_pt1 | contig 33796 bp, 30 predicted proteins | sample SS_ome_7_FD_132453 | JGI IMG/M metagenome (GOLD analysis project Ga0180434, IMG submission 132453) | Hypersaline lake sediment archaeal communities from the Salton Sea, California, USA - SS_1_D_2 metaG | ecosystem: Environmental > Aquatic > Non-marine Saline and Alkaline > Hypersaline >... | reverse complement strand
GTGGGCAATTTGAGCTTTTCTTATGTGGTTCCGGAGCCTGAAGCGGTTGCGGGCAGTTCTCAAGAGTGCTTTTTCGGATAAAATCGACCCGGAATCTCTATCTGTGAGAAATGCGGGCTAATGAGGAAAAACCAAAGATTTCTTCAAAAAATGAAAAATTATCACTTGTAAACGACTGTAAGAAATGGATTTATAAAAAAGCAGTAAAAATATTTAAAAAAACACGCAACAAACTTGACTTTGGGGCGTCTATATTGTAAATTGGTTTGTGATACAAACTGATATGTTTAACAAATTGGACTCTTTTAAGGTATTTAATCATGGCACAGGAAGTAAACCTTAAGAATATCGAGCAGAAGACATTCAGGCAGTCCCAGCAGGATGGGCTGATGGAGCTGGTTATGGGTGTTTGTATGGTGGCTATATCAACCCGGCTGTTCTCGCGATATTTGATATTTATGCTGGCCCTTCCGGTTTTTCTGTTTGCTCCGCTGCTGGCCCTGATGAGAAGACACTTTACACATCCTCGCATTGGTTATGTCAAACTCATCCCTGACAAGCCGAAGTCGGTGATTACCGGTATCTTTCTTGTTTCGCTGGTTGTAATTGCAGTAATGGCAGTCATTTTTTTCTTTTTTGGTAATATAAGAGATTTCAATCTCTGGTTAAGATGGTGCCCGTTCTGGGGCGGGACGGTATTGGCAGGTATGTTCAGCTCTCTTGCATCCAAATCGGGCGCAGTCCGGTATTATATCTTTGCCGGCTGGTCACTCTTAAGCGGCATTGTTTTGTCAGTAATTAAATTTGACGTTATTGAGACCGGCACACTGTTGTACTTCGCCGTAATGGGTGGTCTGCTGATTCCGTTCGGTCTGGTGCAGTTTGCAATCTTTCTCCATAAATACCCTAAAGCTTTTAAGGAGCTGAAAAATGACAGTGTTTAATCTGACCGAAATTGAAAAAAAGGCGTTTCGTTCGACTTTTCAGGACGGATTGTGGGATATTTTTCTCGGTTCACTGCTGCTTGTACTTTCCATCAGTGCACTGCTCTCTAATATCGGCACCACGAAAAAGCTGCACATGGGCGTACTTATCGTATTGCAGATTCTGGTTGTGCTTGCTTTTACTGTCGGCAAAAAACGCATTACAATTCCCCGGATGGGTTTCGTAAAATTCGGCCCAAAACGTAAGCAAAGAATGACAAAATCACGCATAATACTTCTGATCTCTGTTCTTTTGGGAGTCGTTGTCTTTCTTATCGCTTCGGCGCTTATACAAGGCAATCCTGCCGGCCGATCCAAATTGCTCCTTTTTGCGCCGGTTGCATGGGTCGTTAATTCCATCATCGTTTTCAGCTTTCTGGCCTATTATATGGATTTTACCCGCCTGTACCTGTACGGCGTTCTGTTTGCCCTGCCGGTGCCGTTCGACGTGGCGATTCAACAATTCACGGAGCTGAATCTGAGCCCAATTGCATTTGCCGTTCCCGGGATAGCCATGCTGGCCGTCGGGACGGTGCTTCTGCTTCGATTCCTTCACGAGTACCCGAAGCCCGGACAGGAAGTCTTAGATGGCTAAACAGCAAATTGACAAAGACAATTTACAGCCGCTTGCAGAGATTGATCGCGTGATTCACGAGCCGGCCAGGCTGCTGCTCGTGGCCACCCTGTCCGTGGTGGAGAGTGCCGACTTTCTTTTCCTGATGAACCAGACTAAACTGACACGGGGGAACCTGTCCTCACACCTGAGCAAGCTGGAAGCCGCCGGTTACGTTGAAATCAAGAAGGAATTTGTGGAAAAAATTCCGCGAACGCTTTTACGTCTTACCGATCAGGGCAGAAACGCATTTATGGAATACCGGCAAAAAATGCAGCAGGTTCTCGACAGCTTTTAGAGGATGGCCGAATGACGGCTCGATGATTAATTATTGATTATCAATAACAGAATCAGGTCTTATGTGTTTATATTACTGCCGGTTCGAGTGATTGCTGTGCTTCAGATTCACCGCCTGCTTGTTCACCGGGTTTGAAAGGCAGCGGTTCGCCGAACTGAACGGCGATCCGGCGTGTAAAGCTGTTGACGTTATCGATCCGGCAAACATAGCCCGAACGTGTGAAGTTAGCCATGTCGAACGAATCATCGGGACCATAGCGAGGGACGCTGAACCGAGCCATTATATTCTGGCCGATGTAAGGACAACCATCATCTGCAAAGCAGGTAAATGCCGCCCCCCTGCTGGAAACATCAACCATTTGCCCCTGTGAAAGCTCGCGGTTAATGTTCTCGGCGAACCAGATGGGCCAATAGTAACGCAGTCTTTTCTCTGTTCTTCGATCACTATTATCGTTCATTGTGAACATCCTAAAATCTCTTAATTTTTTATGCGAATCGGCAGATTTATAGGCCGACTTTACAAAACGCCGCCGGGAAAATCGCAGCTTATGGGATTGATAGGGACATTCACTGCGTTTTTTGTTTGCTATTGAGGAAAATTGACTTGATGCTTTTTCTCATTTTTTTTCGGTGTTCGGCGCCGATACTCCTATAATCAGGCGCAGAAGTTCAAGCAGCATATTTTTAGCGATACATTTTGACACTGAAGCGCAAACTATATTATGACCGGGATTATGCCATCGATGGTTTAGGCCTCTGATTAAGGCTGTTTATGGACAAGAATACTGAGCGAGAAATTGCACAGGGTTTGCAGCAGGGCGAACGCCGGGCGTGGCTACGGCTGTACGAAGCGTACGCCGAACCTGTATGGCGGAATATCTCCCGGCTTGTGGGTAACGATTCATCGGCTGTAGCTGACATTGTACAGGAAACGTTTCTTGCTGCAGCGCGTTCAGCACGGAATTTCGATTCTAAACGCGGCACACTCTGGGTATTTTTGTGGACAATCGCCCGGCGTCAGGTGGCTCTTTATTATCGCAAACAAAAACACCAAATCGTACTCAGCCAGGTACAGCAATGGTGGACCTCGCTTGACGGCGAGAAATTCGACTGGATCGACGCCAAAGAGGATATGCCGCTGGTCATTCTCGAATCGAAGGAGTTGGCTGTGCTTGTTAGATTTGCCTTGAGCGAACTGCCGAGTGATTATCAGACTTTGCTGTTGGCCAAGTACGTCGATAACGAGCCGGCCGAAAAAATCGCCGGGCAATTGAATTGCTCGGAAGTCGCTGTTCGCTCGAAGCTGGCGCGAGCAAGAAAAGCCTTCCGGAAGGCATTCAAAAAGGTAACCATTTCAACGCTAAATGCGTGAGGTGTCAATATGACGGCACAAAATGATAAACAGATAGATAAACGAATATCGTCAATGCTGTCTTCGGTCAAACGGGATACAAATGAACCGGACAAGCAGTTTCTGGAAGAATTGCGAGAGCGATCAACTACAGAATTCATGATCCATTCGACCGACAGCAATAAACAATCAGAAAAAATAATGCTCATTTCAAAATGGAGAATAATCATGAAAAGTCCAATGACAAAACTTGCCGCGGCAGCGGTGATAATTATAGCATGTTCAATAAGCCTAATTTTTTGGAAAAGTACAGGTTCTGGAATAGCACTGGCCGATGTGCTTACAAGAATCGAACAGGTTACAGGCTATATGTATCAAATTAAATTTATAGCTACAGATCCAGAACAGCAAGGAACTGAAACAACTACAGCTACTATATTAGTTTCAAAGGAAGCTGATCTCAAAATGACGATAACGCAGGTTGATTCGAATAATTTCCAGAAACCACCTGATTGGGGAAGTTCCGAAGTGGGTGAGGAGTGGTATTTACTACCTACCTCAAATTCAGTGGTTTTTATAAACCACAAGCAGAAAGAATACAGCAGGTTCTTCATTGAAAATCCGAATCACAGTTTGTATAAGAAACAATACAATGAGCCACGTGAAATAATCAAGCAGATCCTAAATTGTGAACACAAAAGCCTGGGACAATCCATCATTGATGGAATTACAGTCGAGGGATTTCAGACCACAGATAAAGATTATCAGGGAGGCTTCTTTGGGCAAGCCGATTCTTTCCCCAACAAAAAGGTTGATGTAAAGCTGTGGGTGGATGTTAATACATTTCTGCCTGTAAGATTAGAAGAAGATGTTACAAAAAGTGGAAACATACGTATACAAGATTTCAGTTATGATTTCCGGTGGAACGTAATTATTAATCCTGATGATTTCGAGCCAAATATACCAGAGGATTACAACACACCTATTAAAGCAGATGTCGTTTTTCCGAATCCTAATGAAGAAAATACAATTAAGGGCTTGAAACTATTTGTTGATTCCGTTAATAAATACCCGGTTGATATTAAGCGGTCAGGTGTGGAGTACATGATAAATGAGGATATATCCGACCAAGAAGAAAAAATCAGGAAAATGGGAGAATTATTAATAAGCCGGACACCTGCTGTTTTCTATAATACGTTGGCAAATGAAAACAAAGAACCAGTTTACTACGGTGAGACAGTTGAACCAGGTGATTCAAGTAAGGTATTGTTAAGATGGAAGCTTGATGATGGTCAGTATCGCGTCATTTTTGGTGATTTGAGTGCAAAAACTGTTACAGCAGAAAGGCTGGCTGAGCTTGAAAAACAACAGTTAAAATAACAACATAACGATATGTTTAATAGCCGGACTGATTCCTCCAACAATGCTCAGGATAAATTAGTCCGGCTTTTTTTATTTATTGAGTGATTTTACGAGTCTGGTAAATTCCTTACCACGTTGCTCGTAGTTCTCGAACATATCGTAGCTTGCGCAGGCGGGGCTCAATAAGACCACGTCGCCGGAAACTGCAAGTTGATTTGCCAATCGAACGGCTTCAGCGAGAGATGCGACGAGTTCGATTTTGGTATTTATTGGTTGAAGATTGCTTCGTCGCTGCGCTTCTCGCAATGACATTTGAGCGTTTTGTATTGCTTTATTGATTTTTGGGGCCGTTGCTCCAATCAGGATTGCAGTTTTGGCTTTTTCTGCGATTTTCTCGCCCAGTTCGTCGAAAGGTATGTCCTTATCGTATCCGCCGGCGATAATGATTATCGGCTTGTCGAATGCATCCAGAGCAGTAATAGAGCCTTCCGGCGTGGTCGCCTTCGAATCATTATACCACAGGACACCTCCGATTTCTTCGACCAGTTCCAGCCGGTGCGGCAGGGCCTTAAATTCCGGCAGACAGGATTTGATCTGGTCGTCTTCTGCACCGAAGTGTTTGGCTATAGCTACAGCGGCGGCAAGATTCGAGAGATTGGCCCGGCCCGGCAAGGCATAATGATCTCGAAACTCCTCGCTAACATTGTCAGCGGAGAATTTGATGCAAATCCTGCCGGGATCGTTTTTGTATTTTTTGAACCATTCGGCGGCGATTTTATCTTCGATATTGAAGATTGAGACTGCCGGGTGGTTATCTTTGGATTTTTGAAATTTGAAGATATTCTCTTTCGCGGCACAGTAATTTTCAAACGTCCCGTACCGGTCGAGATGGTTCGGTGTCAAATTCGTCAGCAGCGCAACGTCCGGCGCCTTTTGAATTTCCGCCAATTGTTCGAGCTGGAAACTCGACAGCTCCAATACCACCAAATCGCCGGGATTGATTTGGTCTAAAATGGTCAGCAACGGCTGATTACCGATATTGCCGCTAAGCCAGACGGTCTTATTGGTTGCATTTTTAAGCAAATGAGCGGTCAGGGCGGTGGTTGTGCTTTTGCCGTTCGCGCCGGTTATGCCGATTATCTTTGTCGGGCACAGCTCGAAGAAGATGCTTATCTGGGATGTGACAAATCTGTTTGCCCTGCGGGCGATTTGAAGAAACTTATTATCGCCAGGGACGGCTGGATTGGAGACGATGATGTCGGCCCGCTCGAAGTCCGCCGGATCGTGCGAGCCGAGATGAAATTCGATGCCGTCAAGGTCCCGGACTTTTTCAATTGAATCGCTTAGCTGCTCGGCCAAGGCTAAATCCGTTACGATTACCCTCGCACCTGCGCCATGGGCATACCTGGCAACATCAATTCCGCCGCCAAAGCGGCCCAGGCCCATTACCAAAACAGTCTTGCCGGCAAATTCATACTTATTGTCTTGCATCTGGTTCAGTTCTCGATAGAACGTCAAGTGTCACGATAATATTCTGATAGTCTAAGTCTTTCCGTAATATAGGACAAGGGAAATTAGACTTTCGGCCTGGTGCCCCGGTAGAGGCAGGCTACGCCGAATGTCAGCGGTTTTGCGCTGACGTCTGAGAAACCGGCCTTCTGCATCAGGTGGCGGAAATCGTCAGCGCGGTGGAAATTTTCGATGCTTTTATCGAGGTAACGGTATGCGTGATTGTCACCGGAGAGCAGGCTACCGAACAGGGGCACAAAAAAACGCAGATAAAGTAGATAGATTCCTCTAAGGATTCGATTGGCCGGCGTGGAAAATTCCAGAATCAAAGTCGTGCCGCCCTGTTTTAAGAGACGGTGGATTTCGGTTAGAGTTTTGAAAGCGTCGGGAGTGTTTCTAATTCCGAAGCCCATCGTAACGACATCGAAGGTCCCGCCGGCCAGGCTATTGGCGGTCACATCGGCACGAACCAGGCTGACGCGGTTGGTGAGATTGCGGCGGGCGATTTTCCCGCGGCAGAGAGCAAGCATGTTTTCGGATATGTCCAGGCCGACCGCTTCGGCGATGTTGGGATTCCTGTCAAGCAGCGTAATCAACACGTCGCCCGTACCTGTAGCCAGATCGAGGATTCGGAGTTTTTTGTCTTTTACGATGGCGTCGGCGAGCCTTCGGCGCCAGGAGAAATCCCGCCCGAATGAAAGCAGGTGATTGAGAAAATCATAGGCCGGCGCGATACGGTCGAACATTTGACCGACCGGATTTGAATTCATGCTGCCTGACATTTCTGTGACGTGTTCCGTATTCGTCTCAGAGCTTTGTCTGCATTGCGGTTGCCAGATCGACTTTTGCATCGATTACAGCTTGCTCGATACATCTTTTCCAGTCGTCGCCGAACTGGTCTTTGTATTTCGGCTTTTCATAGGCATAGATAATCGAGCGAGAGGCGTTAATCAACGCTCCGGTTCCGTCGGGTTTGCAGAAACGTACACAATCGGCGGCCGAAGCGCCCTGCGAACCGTAGCCCGGCACGAGAAACCATATCTTGTCGTATTTCTGCCGCAAAGCGGTGGTGATTTCCGGCGTAGTACCGCCCACGACCATTCCCACGTTGCTGTAGCCGTTCTTACTGATTCTATCGTCTTGATTGGCGATTTCGCCGATAACAACAGCGAGTTTTTCGTACATTCTTTGGCCGTCAGCATCCGCGAAATCCTGGATGGCTGCCGCGGATGGATTGCTGGTTCGCACCAGCACAAAGACACCTTTGCCCTGTTTTGCCGCCATATCCGCAAAAGGCGCGATTCCATCGGCCCCTGTGTATCCGTTGATAGTAATGGCGTCCGGTGCGAGTGTGTCTTCGAGTCCGGCTAATTCCGGATTTTCCAGATGAGCGGCGGCGTAGAGTTCCGCCGTGTGGCCGATATCGCCACGCTTGACATCGCCGATAATCTCGATGCCCAAGTCGTCAGCCTCGGTGATCAGGTTGTAATAAGTTTCCATGCCTTCCCAGAGATATTTCTCAAAAAAGGCGATATTTATTTTCACCGCCGGCACCATCGGCGCAACAATCCGTAACGTCTGCGTGCAGAAATCGAAGATTGCATCGACCGCTGCGGCAGCATCAAATTCGTCGTTCATCTGGCGGTGGCTTCTAATCGCCTTCGGGAGTCTTGTATAAACAGGATCCAGACCAACGGTTAAAGACGTCTTCTTAGTTCTCACCGCCTCACATAGGCGGTCAGCAAAATGACTTGACATTTTCGAGCCCTCATACTTGGAAAAAACTTTAACTAAACGTTTCAGCTACTATAATCACATAAATGGTTTCGAGCAAGAGAGAAATTCTAAATATGGAAACAGATCCGAAAATTCGTAAGAAAAAGAGATTTAAAAAAATTATCATCTGGCTTTTAATCGATCTGTCAGTGGCAGCCGGTGTTTTTGTTTTGCTAATCCACAGGCCCGGCCGTTATGATCCGGTCGATTTTGACTCCTTAAACTACGAGCAGGGACAGGTTAGCCCATATCTTACGCACGAATTGTCGCCCAATCTGTATAATAATTCGCAGCGTGGCGAGCCGTTCGATCTGGTCATCACTCAAAGCGGGATAAACGAAATTGTCGCCGGATTGGGATGGCCCAAGTACACCGAGGGCGTCCTGCTGTATGCACCAGCAGTGCTTTTCGTGCCGGGTTCCGTCGTGCTGATGGGAACGGCGAATGTCAAGGGCATGGAAGTTATCATAACAATTGAGCTGGAGCCGAAGGTAGATGAGCAGAGGCTTTTGAACTTACACGTGGTAAAAGTCAAGATAGGCGCTGTGAATATTACACCGCTTGCCCGGATGATAAGCAAAAAGATGTATGCCGAAAGGCTTGCCTCCATGCCCGTGGATAGGGAGGCTTTGCAGACAAAGATAGTTGGATCATTGCTGAATGAAGAACCGTTCGAGCCAGTCTTCAGGATTGAAGATAACAAGGTGCGTATCGAGAAAATTACGATAAAACAGGAAAAGCTGACAGCTCATCTTGCGCCGGCCTCGTAGCATATCTGGTATAGAACATCTCGAAAACCCGAAGCGTATAGCAAAAAAACAGATTAAAAGCCGAAAATTCAACAATTTTGGGCTAATTATGAAAAACAGCCTGATGAGCCGAAATTAATAGAAAAAGAAGGATTTTAGTTGTTAAAAGTCTGTTTTATACGGACTTTATGATGTTTTTACCACAGAATAAGCTCCCTATATAAGATTTGAGCTAAAAATTATATGAATTTAACAAAAAAGTTATTGCTCTTAACAAATTTGACGATTATTATAAGAAGTTTAGTTATAAGGATTAATGGCTGCCAAAATAAACTTTGAATTCAAGAGGTGTTTGAAATGCTTTTGACAGGGTTGGCGAACAGTGCATAGTGGACGAACAATGATTGAGCGTGGCTATGCTTATGCGCATATGGTAGCTTGGCAATCGCTGTTTCTGCTTCAATATCGGGAAACGAATGAGGTTTTATTACTGGGTTCCCACTTGCAGGAAAATATGCAAAATCGGGTCCCCGACCGGAGGCAGATGATGTAAAATAAAGGTAAGATATAACCTCAGTTCGTTTTGCAGCGCAAGGGAGTCTCTTTTCAGAGGCTTGCCCGGTGGAAGTGGAAACCTGGTGGTTTCCATTTTTTTTGTTCGGCACGAATTTCCCGTGCTGTGTTGTAAAGTATTAGTATGAAAGAAAAAACGATGAATCAGGAATTGCTACGAATCGTGGAAAACATTGCTCGTGACAAGAATATCGACAAGGAGTCGATATTTGTCGACCTGGAAGAAGCTATGGTTTCGGCTGCAAGGAAACATTTTGGTGAGCCGGAAAGCGATATCGTTGTGAACATCAACCGCAGCACGGGGGAAATTACCGCCTTTAAAGACGATGTGCAAATTGACATCCAGCAGCTCGGTCGAATCCCCGCCCAAACTGCCAAGCAGGTAATCATCCAGAAAATACGCGCCGACGAGAGAAATAGTATCTATGCCGAGTTTGTCCAGCGAAAAGGTGAAATCGTAAGCGGCACGGTTGTGCGATACGAAAGCGGTGCACTGATTATCAACCTGGACCGCTGGACCGAAGGCTTTATGCCTAAAGGTGAACAGATAATGGGTCAGAATCACCGGGTGGGCGAAAGGGTTCGATGCTTGATTCTTGATGTAAAGGAAACCTCGAATCAGGTGAAAATTATTCTTTCTCGCACGCATCCTGATTTTATCCGTCGATTGTTTGGGTTGGAAGTGCCGGAGATCGGTGAAAAAATTATCGAAATACGTGCACTTGCGCGTGAGGCGGGCTACCGAACCAAAGTCGCGGTGGTGTCATTCGACGAGAAGGTCGATCCTGTCGGGGCTTGCGTAGGTGTGCGGGGCAGCAGGATAAAGAACATAGTTGAAGAGCTTGGCGGAGAAAAAATAGATATCGTCCGCTGGAATGAGTCGTCCCAGGTGCTTGTATCCAATGCATTGATGCCGGCTAAAGTCAGTGAGATAGCCTTGTGTTTCGAATTAGGACGGGCGACGGTCGTTGTGGATGAAGAGCAGCTTAGCCTGGCCATCGGCAAGCACGGGCAAAATGTTCGGTTGGCCGCCAGATTGACCGGCTGGGATATCGATATACTCACGCCTGAGGAATACAACAAAGGTGTTGAACAACTGACAAACTGCATAAAGAATGTGGAAGGCGCTGATGAGTCAATGCTCGATAAGTTGATAGCTCTGGGTGTCATATCGGTGCCGGACCTGGAGGACGTGGGGATTGAACCGCTGGTTAATGAGCTGAAGATTGACTCGGACGTAGCCGGCAAGCTGGTTTCGGCGGCGGCCAAAGAAGCGGAACGCCTCGCAGCCGAGTCGAAACAAAATGAGGCGGAAAAGGAACTGGCCCAGAAGGCAAAGGCAGGAGATAACGAATAAAAAACATATCTCGTTCGGGATATGACATGATAAACGCGAATGAGATTGGAGATTTTTTTGGCTTCTACAAGAGTTTACATTTTGGCCAAGGAGCTCGGCGTAAAAAGCTCTGCTATTGTAAAGAAATGTCAAGACGAAGGTCTGGACATAAAGAACCACATGTCGGTGATTTCGGCTGGCCTGGCTGCGACTATCAGGGAATGGTTCAGCGAAGGAGCCAACGTAACAACGATCGAGACCTCTGATAAGGTAGATCTTAAGAAAGTCCGAATCAAGAAGAAAGCAAAAGCAAAACCGAAGCCTGCGAAAAAAGAAGAAGAAAAAACCAAGAAGGCAAAGCCGGCCGCCAAGAAAATCAAGCGAACCAAGACTACTGCTGAAACCGAAGTCAGTAAAATTGAGCAAAAAGAAACACCCGACGATGGTGACGTGCAATCGGGCGCTGCGGTATCTACCGAAGAGCCTCCGCTTACTGAAGAACAGATAATCGAAGCGCCGAAGCCTGAGCCGAAACCGAAAACGAAGCCGAAGACGAAGACAAAAACGAAGACGAAACCAAAAACGAAGCCAAAGCCTGAGCCCAAACCCGAGCCTGAACCCGAGCCTGAGCCCGAGCCAATCGTACCTGCCGGGCCGATTCTGGAAAAACCCGAGCCGGCTCGATTGAGCGGTCCGAGGCTCGTTAGAGTTGAGGCGCCCGAGCCTGTACGGCGGTCAAAGCCAAAACCAAGACCCAGGTACGATGCACCTGTTACCGAGCCTTTGATGTACAGCCAGCAGAAAGGTGGAGAGCCGGTTCCCGCTCCGATCAAAGATAAGAAACATTCACCAAAGCGACATAAAGAAAGAACACACGGGCGAAGACGGGATGGGCGAGACATGGAATCGCCAAAAAAGTCTAAGTCCAGCAGCAAATGGCGACAAATAGATATTGAAGAAAGACGAGCGCGACTTGATGCGGCCGGCGGTGAGGGCCTGCGATCAAGGCCGATGCGTAAAATCGCCACCAAATTAAAGCAGAAAGTCACGAAACTTGCCAGACCGAAAAAAGCCGTCGTCAACGAGCCGATTACGGTAAAGGATTTATCGGCGGCTCTGGCGATTAAGTCATCGGATATTATCCTCAAGCTCATGCAGCAGGGCGTAATGGCAACGGCCAATCAGGTCATAAATAACGACGTCGCCGAGCTTGTTGCTCTGGAGTTTGAAACCGAACTGGTGGTAGAACATAAGAGCACGCTGGAAGAGAAGATAAGAGATGAATTTGAGAAATACCCCAGAAAGAAACTTCAGCGGCGGGCGGTGGTTGCTGCAATGCTCGGACATGTTGACCACGGCAAGACGAGCCTGCTGGATAAAATCCGGTCCACTCAAATAGCCACCGGCGAAGCGGGCGGCATTACCCAGCACATCGGGGCATCCGAGGTCACGTGGGATAATAAGAAAGTTACATTTCTCGATACTCCGGGTCATGAGGCTTTTACGGCCATGCGCGCCAGGGGCGCAAATATGACCGACGTCGTGGTGCTGGTGGTTGCCGCTGACGATGGTGTTATGCCCCAGACTATTGAGGCTATAGCCCACAGCAAAGCAGCAAAAGTGCCGATTATTGTGGCGTTGAATAAAATAGATTTGCCCGGCTGCAACATAAATCGTATTTACTCTCAATTAGCCGAGCAGGATTTGGTCCCTACCGAATGGGGAGGACAGACCGAAGTCGTCAAGACAAGCGCAACTACCGGCGAGGGGATAAACGATTTGCTTGAATCTCTTGATTACGTAGCTGAATTGCTCGATCTCAAGGCCGATCCTACGATCCCGGCTACGGGATGGGTTGTCGAGGCGAAAATGTCGGCTCAACGTGGCCCGGTAGCCACAATGTTAATCAAGGAAGGGCAATTGAGTAAAAGCGATATCGTACTGGCCGGCGGTGCTTTCGGTCGAATAAAAATGCTGAAAAACAGCTACGCCAAAAAGATTAAGACGGGATCGAGTTCCATGCCGGTGGAGATTACGGGCCTGAGCGATGTGCCCCAGGCCGGCGACAGATTCTACTGCCTGGATGACATCAACAAAGCCAAGGACGCCGCGGAGGAAAACCAGGAAAACTACAGAGAACGCTCTCTGGCTGAGCGTACACAGGTAACACTGGATAATTTATTCAGCCAGATCGAGGCGGGCAAGGCGGAATCCTTAAATCTTATTATTCGGGCCGATGTCCAGGGTTCGGTCGATGTCTTAAAAAAGTATTTATCCGATCTAAGCGTCGAAGAAGTAAAGATTAATATTCTGCATGCTGCGCCCGGCGGAATTACCGAGGGTGATGTTGTGCTTGCTGAGGCGTCGAATGCTATTATTATTGGTTTTAACGTTGTCAGCGAAGAACACGCGGCCAAGATTGCGGAAACCAAAGGCGTTGAGATAAGACTTTATAACGTCATATACCGCATAACCGAAGATTTACAGAAATCAATGACCGGCTTGCTTGAGCCGGAAGAGACAGAGAGATCAATCGGCAGAGTTGTTGTAAGAACTACGTTTAAGATTTCACGAATTGGAACGGTGGCCGGCTGTTATGTCAGCAGCGGCCACGCCGGCAAGAACGCCAAAGTACGGCTGATTCGCGACAATATTGTGCTAAAAGATAACTTGACCATAGAGTCGCTGAAGCATTTCAAAGATGATGTTCGTGAAGTCAAAGCAGGCCTGGAGTGTGGAGTTAAAATAGCGGGATTTGACGATGTAAAAGTCGATGACGTGCTTGAGTTCTATGAAATCGTAAAAGTAGCAAGAACACTTTGAATCGAAAATTGAATGTAGACTATTGATAATGCAGGCAGGAATTTGAGCTTTGAAACAATAGTCAATAGTATATCGGCAATAGTAAATATTCAGATGGCAACTCGAAGGCAGGAAAAAGTAGCTCGCGTTGTAAAAGAGGCTGTTAGTGATGCTATTGCCCACCATCTTAACGACCCGCGCATCGATGGATTAGTAAGTGTCACAAGAGTTGAAATGACCGCCGATTTGCGTAATGCCAATGTGTATATCAGCGTTTTTGGAAGTGACCGGGCGGGGCAAAACAGGGCTTTTACGGCGATAACACATGCAAAGAGCAGAATACAATCTCTGTTAGCCGGCAAAGTGCACAGTAAATTCTGCCCGGTTTTGCATTTTTACCAGGATGAGAAATTTAAAAAAACATTGGAGACTTTGAATCTGATAGACGAGGCTGTTAAAGGTTTGAAGAACAAGGATATCGACAGTGAAGACAATTTGACGAGCGAATAAATCAACGTATATACGCATTTAAACATGTAAGTATTAAACTGATCATTCCGGCAGAGGTTGGTATGAAGAACAGTAAAAATTATTCAAAAAAAATACAAAAGCTGTTTCGCACCTTAAGTCGTAAACATCCGAAGGTACAAAACGTCAGCCATGAGAATGTCTTAGATGCGATTGTTTATGCCGTCATAAGCGCCGAGCTGAGCGAGAAGACGACAGATTCCATCATGAGGAAATTCGACGATTATTTCGTTGATTGGAACGATTTGCGTGTTTCCCGGGCGGAAGAGATTGTTGAAGTTATGGGCAGGGATGCTCCTGTTACAATGGGAATAGCTTTGTCAATAACCAGGATTTTGAATGGCATATACAACGAATATCATAAGGTTAACTTGAATGTATTGAAGACTATCGGCAAGCGTCCGGCCAAGCAGGCTCTTGAGAACATTGATGGAACCACCCGGTATATAGTCGATTATTGTATGCTCACATCTCTGGGAGGGCACGCCATACCTCTTACGGAAAAGATGATAAACTATCTCAAAAGGAACGAACTCGTTAATCCGGAAGCGAATGAGCAACAAATAGGTGGATTTTTGGCCAAGCAGATTTCGGCCAAAAACGGATATGAGTTCTATGCCCTCTTAAGACGACAGAGCGAATCAGCCAAAAGCAAGAAGAAAACGAAGGCCAAGACGACAACTAAAAAGAAAAGCAAAACAAAAACTAAGAGCAAAACAAAGACCAGGAAAAAAACAAAAACGAAGAAGAAAAAAACCAGGAGCAAAAAAGCCTGAAACGCAAAATACAAAGCGCGGCACATAAAATGAAGTCAGAACAGATACTAAAATTGGGCATTCCCGCAGGCAGTCTGCAAAAGGCGACGATCGAACTTTTTGACAAAGCCGGATTCTGTATTTTCGATTCGAAAAGAAGTTACCTGCCTCGTATAGATGACGAGCAAATCCAGCTTAAAATGCTGAGGGCCCAGGAAATGAGCAGGTACGTCGAAGACGGTGTTATTGACGCCGGCATTACCGGTTATGACTGGGTGATGGAAAACGGCTCGGATGTAACCGAGGTATGCGAGCTCGCATACAGCAAAGCCACGAGCAATCCCGCCAGGTGGGTGTTGGCGGTGCCTGATGAATCTCAGGCCGAAAGTGCGGAGAATTTGACCGGCGGGATCATCGCAACCGAGCTTGTGAACGTAACGAAGAAGTTTTTTGCAGACAAAAACATCGATGTAAAAGTCGAATTCAGTTGGGGCGCTACCGAGGTGAAAGCTCGACTGGTCGATGCAATCGTGGAGCTTACCGAGACCGGCACATCTCTGCGTGCGAACAATCTGCGTATTATCGATACGGTGATAAGCTCTACGACAAGATTCATCGCAAATAAAAAGGAATGGCAGGATAAATTCAAGCGCGAGAAAATAGAGAATATCTCTATACTGCTGAAGGCGGCAATCGAAGCTCGAAGCAAAGTCGGGTTGAAGATGAACATAAAAAAAGAAGCTTTGGAAACGATCCTGCAGATACTGCCGGCGGAGAAAAGCCCGACCGTGTCCTCTCTGGCTGATCCGAATTATATTGCAATTGAAGTGATTGTCGACGACCAAATCGAACGGTCCCTGGTTCCTGCCCTAAAACGAGCGGGTGCCTCGGGCATAATCACGTATCCTCTCAATAAGGTTATTCATTAGTAATTGCTGCAATACAAAAGACAGTTTTCTTGCCTTATGTGTCAAATCCGATATACTTGCCTGTAAGAATCTCTGTTATTGGATTAAAACGCCGTTAAATTACGGGAAATATTATTCGTGACAAAGCGAATTGCTATTCTGGGTTCGACCGGCTCGATTGGTAAGAACGCGCTGCGTGTAATCGATTCGCTCGGCCCGCAGTATGAAATTGCCGCCCTGAGCGCTCACAGCAGCGTGGAGCTTTTGGCTGAGCAGGCAAGGCGGTATAAGCCGGGATTCGTTGCTATTACAAACGCCGATTATACGGGTCAGCTTAGCGAATTTCTCGGCGACTTGGATGTCGAGATTCTGGCGGGGCCGGATGGTTTAATACGGATTGCGGAACTCGAAGATGTGGATATAGTCCTTACGGCGGTTGTCGGTGCGGCCGGTCTGCCTGCTGTTCTTGCCGCCGGGGGCAAAGGCAAGAGGCTCGCAATAGCCAATAAGGAGCCGCTTGTTATCGCTGGAGAGCTGCTCAGGAAGGAAATAGAGGAAAACGGCGGTGATATTTTACCGGTCGACAGCGAACACTCGGCCGTTTTCCAGGCTATACAATCAGGTAGCAGAGAAGAAGTTAAGAAAATTATCCTGACTGCATCAGGTGGACCCTTTAGACAGGCAACCGCCGAGGATATCCAAAATGTAACATTAGAGCAGGCTCTTTCACATCCTGTCTGGAATATGGGGCCGAAAATCACCATTGATTCGGCTACCATGATGAACAAGGCGTTTGAGATTATCGAGGCCCGCTGGCTTTTTGATATACCGGTGGAAAAAATCGAAGTTTTAATCCATCCTGAGTCGATAATTCACTCGATAGTCGAATTCGTGGACGGCTCGATGATAGCCCAGCTCGGTGAGCCGGATATGTGTCTGCCGATTCAGTATGCCCTGACGTATCCATCGCGTGTCGCCGGGATTGCCAGGAGGCTTCGCCTTGAGGAAATAGGTAAACTTACTTTTGAAAAACCCAACCTTGAGGCATTTCGTGCACTGTCGTTAGGCTATGAGGTTGCACGAACGGGCGGTACGGCCCCCGTTGTTTTTAACGCCGCAAATGAAGCCGCCGTCGAGGAATTCTTGGCGGGAAGAATTAAGTTTGTTAATATAGTAGAGATTATCGAAAATTGCCTTAACAGGCATAATGTTAAAACAGCCGTGTCTCTCGAAGAGGTCCTTGAGACGGATACCTGGGCCAGAAGAGAGGTTCTGGAATTGGCATATAGCGTGTAGGTTCTGTCGAATCCGTTGGTTTTGGAGGTTTGTTAATGTCGAAAGAAACAATTTTCTCAGGCAAGTATTTCCGAGCATTTTTGATGTTCATCATTGTTGTCCCGGTGATCCTCTTAATTGCCCGAAATATCGGGTTTTTTGGTAATGCCCTCTTAGTTTTGCTCGGTTTTGGAGCGGTGGTTATAGTCCATGAGTTCGGACACTTCATTGTAGCCAAATTATCCGGCATAAAGGTCGAGGCATTTTCGCTTTTTATGCCGCCGATCCTGCTGGGTGTGCAAAAAACAGAAGAAGGCATTCGAATTCGTATATTGCCGGAGATTTTGCGCAAAAAAGACGACCAGTCCGCTAATGGCACGTTGTGTTTTACAATCGGCGGTAAATGCAAACCCAGCGAGACAGAATATCGTGTCGGGCTCATTCCTTTCGGCGGTTTCGTCAAAATGCTTGGCCAGGATGACACCGGACCGACCAGTAGAAGTGACGATCCCCGTTCGTATGCCAACAAGCCGCCTCATATTCGTGCTGCCGTCTTAGCGGCGGGTGTTACTTTTAACGTTATTAGTGCCGTTATCGTTTTTATGACCGTATTTCTCGTTGGCATAAGGCTGGCGGCCCCCGTAATTGGTGATGTGTACCCGGATTCACCGGCGGCTCGCGCGGGACTTAAAGCCGGCGACGAAATTATTGAGATTGCAGGCGAAAAAGATGATCTTGATTTTGGTAATATCGCGATAGCCGCAGCTTTGTCCGGCAGGAATGAAAAAGTTCAGATGAGAGTGAGGCATGAGGACGGTTCCGAAGAAGATATAACACTTGTCGCCGAGCAGATACCGGGCGAGCCGCTGCGAGGTTTTGGCATTTTATCGCCGGAGAGTCTGACTATTCGAAAACTATCCAAGGAGGATGCCGATGATTTGTTTACTAAAACCGGCTTGCTTCCCGGTGACACCGTCAAGTCTGTTAACGGCAGGTCCGTGTCATTAGGCTGGGAACTGGATCAGATAATTCAGGATGCTTTTGTTCCGAAGCTGACACTGACGGTAGAAAGGGCAGATCCGGTATCAAAAGAAGTTAGCTTAATAGAGAAAGAAGTTCGTCTGACTTTAATGGCACCAAAAAGACAGGGCACGTCAGGTTCGGCCCTTAATGGCGACATCTATTCCCTGGTGCCGCCTTTGCAAATTACAGATGTTTTGGACCGGGAAGACAGCGATGACACCAAACCTTCGCTGCAACCGAATGATGTTATTCTTGCAATCGGCGATGTTGACAATCCCACATACGAGCAGTTGCGTGAAACTACAAAAGAGCACGAAGGCAAAGAACTACCTGTTAAGGTGCTGCGCACGGGGGATGATGGCGCCGAACGTAACGTCACAGTTACCGTGGTTCCCAAACGACCGGCGGGTAGTGACCGGGTTATGATCGGTGTTGGCATCGCCTATGATCTCGAACGTGCTGTTGTTGCCGGCACTATTGCTCCGGAAGAAGGCTCGAGCCCACTGGAAATTCCAGCCGGTGCCGCAATAACGTCGGTCGATGGAGCCCCCGTCTCGAATTTCTTTGACATTGTCAGGGAGATTAAAAAATATGCCGGCCAGCGGATCACGATTAGCTACCGCCTTAATGAGCAGGTCGCAGGCGATGTTTCTATGGATGTTCCCGGCGAGGAAGATTCATATGAAGTCAAGTCCGGTTTTGCCGATCTGATTCCATTCAAGCCCTACGAGAGAACCTATAAAGCCGAGGGGCCGGTTGATGCCGTGATAATGGGATACAGAAAGACCGTCATGTTCGTTGCGCAGACCTATGTGACATTGAAGCAGTTAATCAGTGGTCTTGTCAGCCCGAAGGATCTCATGGGACCGGTCGGCATTATCACGCTGAGCTATCGCATTGTTGCCGACAGGCCGTTTGTTTACTACGTTTATTTTCTCGGCCTGATCAGCGCTGCGATTGCAGTGTTCAACTTCCTGCCGCTGCCGCCTCTTGACGGGGGATTGGTTGTGCTCTTGCTTGTTGAGAAGATAAAGGGCTCGGCCCTGAGCGAGCGAGTGCAGGCGATTATCGCCTATACCGGCTGGACGCTGATTGGGACGCTTATCCTTTATGTCACGTTTAACGATATTGTCAGGAATTTTTTCAGTTGAGTTTTGAGGGTTATAAACAGGGACACGGAACCACTTTATTCCGACCGATGAAAGGATTCGAAAGTGTTGGATTTGCTGGAGAAAATATCTTCACAGGAGTACCACGAAGGTATATTCGCTGCTCTTAAAGAGCAGGATAAACCAATCTATGATTTGATAACCGGGGAGTACGAAAGGCTTCAAAACAGCCTGCAGCTTATAGCCGCGGAGAATCAGTGCTCCAGAGCGGCCCTGGCGGCTCTCGGCTCGATTGTTCAGAACAAGACGACCGAGGGATTCCCTGGCGCCCGATACCATGGCGGCTGTGAGGTCGTCGACGATATTGAGAAGCTGGCCGCGGCCAGGGCCGGAGAGACCTTCGGCGCCCGCTACGCGAATGTGCAGCCGCACTCCGGCACAAACGCCAACCAGATTATCCTGACCGCAATGCTTCAAAGAGGCGATAAGGTGCTGAGCCTCGGGATGGACCAGGGGGGGCATGTCTCACACGGGGCGAGCGTTTCGTTTAGCGGCAAGTTCTTCGACGTTGAGAATTATTATGTCGATCGAGAGACCTTTGTCCTCGACTACGACGCCATCCGGGACAAGGCGGCGGCCTTCGGACCGAAGCTGATTATCTGCGGGGCCACCGCCTATTCGCGTGTGATCGATTTTCACGAATTCCGGCGGATTGCCGATGAAGTCGGAGCGTATCTTATGGCGGACATCTCGCACATCGCCGGGCTGGTGATTGCCGGCGCGCATCCGTCACCCGTTGACGAGGCGCATTTCACCACGACGAGCACGTACAAGCCCGGAGGCCCGCGAGGCGGATTGATATTGATGGGCAGGGACTTCGACAGCACCATAAAAGTCTCGGGTATACAAAGGACTCTTTGGGAGCATATCCAGAAAACGACGTTCCCCGGTTTCCAGGGAACTCCTTATTTGAATAACGTGGCGGCCAAAGCGGTTTTCTTCAAGGAAACACTTTCCGACGAGTATCGGGCCAGGCAATTCGCAATTATAGAGAATGCAAAGGCGCTTGCAAATCGTCTGCTCGCATTGGGATATGATGTGCTAACCGGCGGAACGGACAACCACATGGTGCTGGTCAACGTCGCGAAGTTTCGAGAGGGCATGACGGGCGCCATCGCCCAGAAGTGCCTCGAAGACTGCGGCATCATCGTCAATATGAACAGGCTGCCTTACGATGCGAGAAGTGCCGCAATCGCCAGCGGCGTCAGACTGGGAACACCTATTGTCACCAAAAATGGAATGAAGCCCGAACAGATGAGCAGAGTGGCGGAATTCATAGACACGGCGCTGAAAAACGCCAAAATAATCACGAGCAGGAAATACCAGTTAGATGACTCGGTCAGGAACGATATCGCCGAGCAAGTAAAACAACTGTGCCTCAAGTTCCCGATGCGCTGAACAAGGTTTAATTGCAGGGCCGAAGTGCTCGCCCTGTTCTTTATGGTGTCTCTGCATCTGATTTTGGAGCCGATTTCCTTGCGGCGGCCGCCCAGTGCAATTGGTATATCGCACCGATAACGGCCATCACCACCAAGGCGGAGAATAATATGAAAGACATTAGCAAGGCCGCCGGTTTTTCCACGCCGTAGAGCCCCAGAAATCCGACCAGGGTCACCTCCCTGACGCCGAGGTTCGCCACCGAGATCGGCACGCGCCCCATGATGTAGACGAACGCGCACAGGCAAACGAGCACCGCCAGAGGCGCTGTGACGTTCGCCGCCCCGGCGGACAGAACGTACATAAGCACGCCGCCTGTTAGATTGGCGATTACCGTAATAAATCCAATAGTCAGGTGAAATCCTGCGCTGGCGTTTTGAAAGACTGCGATTTGGTCGAGTATTTCGCACCCTTTTTGCCGTACCTTGGCCGGAAAAGGCCTGAGCAGAAGCTTGAGGGCGTTGATGATTTTACCGCCGGTACTGCCGTTCAGCAGAAGTAATGTGACGGATAATATCACGATCAGAAGTATGCCGCACACAGCGGGCAGTAGCCACTGATTTCTTGTCTCTGCCGACAGGAGTGAAACCGGATTGATTATCATCAGCGATGCAAGCCCGAAAACCACCATTACAAACACGATCGACATTTGATTGTACACCATGCTGCTCAACACGTTACTGCCCTTGCCCGTGTTTTTTTTCAGGATATACCACTTGACGCCGGAACTTAAGACGCCGGGGATTACCATGCCGTAAAACAGGGTGATAGCACTGGCGCCAAATAGCATGCCTATAGGAACATCGCAGCCTTGTTTCTTTAAAATTAGCCGCATCTTAAATGAATTAATCCGGAAAATCACTATTGTCAGCACCCATACGGCGACAAGGTACTGCCACCTCGCCGTCTTGACGGCCTGACGGAATTGCACCAGGTCGATTTGGTTTAAGACCCAGACGAGCAATCCTGCCGTTATCAGGACTCTGATAAAAAATTTGGCTAATTTTTTGCTGCGAGTCGTCATATTTGGCTTCGGATTCAGGGAGAGGGGAGACACTTTAGCTCAGTTTTGCTTTTCTCCGAGAATCAGAATCTTTCTTGAGAGGGTTAGTTGCATTTTATATAGCTTGTGGAAAATTTTGCTATTCGGAAATGCCCCGTTGAGGAATCCAAAAGGCATACGGGAGACTATAGCAGAGATGAGCATGCCCGCGATTCCGCTTACAGGACCGGACAGATAGCAGCTCCTGATATTAATAAAACCGCCGCTAATCAAAAGCTGATTGAGCCGGCGCCTGGTGACTACATAGCTGTGGGAAAAATCGCAGTTGAAAAAGTTGTGCCGGTAATTCAAATAGTCCGGCGAGCATATTACGAACTTTCCTTTCGGTTTTAAAACTTCCCTTATCTGTTGTGTGATCCGCAGGGCATCCTGCATACTGTTCATGTGCTCCATTACATTTATCATCACGGCAAAGTCGAACTGCTTGTCCATTTCAGGCAGCGGCGGCACCATCGCACAAATAACGCCGGCTCCTCTTTTCTCAAGCGACTCAGCCATCCGCCGGTTCGGTTCGACGGCAAAATATTCGGTTCGGGCTTCAAGACAGATATCGGCGAAAACGCCTCTTCCCGGCCCCGTTTCCAGGATAATGTGGCCCGCTTCTATCCCGGCGTACTTGAAGATTTTCCCGGCAAAGGCCTTCGAAATCCAATTACCCAGACCGGTAGGTTTATCCTTTTGAAAATGGTCGTAAAAATATTCCTTTGCCATAAGGATACGCCCCTAACTATTCATGCTTGACAAGCGACTATTCATCCATCGTTTTTTTCGCGTAAACTATGATTATATCGGATTTTTTCAGCAATGATACTATTATCGACCACGGCAGCAAAAGCATCCACAACAGCAGGGACTGCCTTATCCTGTTGCGGTGTTTCGGATTTACGTTATCGCCGAACAGCGCGTATTGCAGCGAGCCCCGCAGGCCCCACGGCGTTTTGTCGTATATGATTCTTGTAACCGTCAGATCGTGCCGCCCCAGGAGCCTTTTCATCGCCGACGGCGTCCAGATGCACAAATGACGCGGGCAGTCGAGATGATACCATTTGTCCTTAAAGCTTTTTGCGTTGAAGCTCTCGAAGTTGGGAACGCCGATTATGCAATGCCCGTTCCGTTTCAAAAGGCTGCTGATTCTTGCCGCGGTCACATTAGGATTGGGGACGTGCTCCAGGTACCACCAGGCGGTGATAACGTCGAAAGAATCATCCTCGAAAGGCGCTTCGGTAATCGTGCCTCTGAATATATCGAGGCCGAAAGAATTTTTCGCCGTCGCTACGGCCGCCTCGGATATATCGACGCCGTGGACCTGGCAGCCTTTTTCGGTTTTGACACGGTTCAGGAACGCCCCGGCGCCGCAGCCGATGTCCAGGATTCGGCTCTTTTTATCGAGACCGCGATAGATTTCGTTTGCGATTTTTACATTCGTTATCCACCTGATAAACTGTGCCGTCACGGGCGTCTTCATCAGCCGGTTGTACAAAGAACGGATTCGGGACGCTGCGCCTTTTGCCGCCGTCGAGTGTGGAGCATAATCCGAAGGATAGAGTTTGGCGGTCTCTTCCGGCAAGACCTGCGGATTCATATAGACAAGCCCGCAGTCCGAGCAGCGAACATAGCTGAATGTTCCCTCGATTCCGTGCAGCCGGTCCCTTGCTTCGAAGAGGATTTCCGAATCTTTGCCGCCGCACAAATTACAGGATATTTTTTCCGTTCTAATCATAAACACTCACCACGGCAGCTTTTTCGCCCTTACATAACAATGCAGCTTGACCACGAGTTTTCCTGCAGGAAAGCAGCTCAAAATCAGTCCGCCCCAGTTCTCCAAAGAACGGGGATATAATTTCACCGCCTTGCAGTAGTACTTCCTTGCCCGCCTGAGGTTACCGTCTGCGGCCAGCCAGAACGCGGTGAGAAAATACGACCGCGAATACCGCTTTACAATTTTTTTTCCGATTTCGGCTTCTAACGTGGGATACTTTCGCAGAACCCGCTTTAACGCCGTCCTGGTTTTGGCGTAGCTTTTGACCTTGTTGGCCTGCTTCGACGTGCTGGCCTGGTGCCGTCGCCAGCAGCCCAGAGGCTCGGGGTCGTAATGAACCTTGCTGATATGAGCGACCTCGATCCACTTCATGTAGTCACTGATGGGGCCGGGCTTTTCGAAAGGCCCTGTTTTTCTAAGCACGTCCGCTCGAACCATTACGGTAATCATCGGTGTAAAACAGTAATGCATCGCAAGCATTTGGGCAACGACTCCGGGCACGACGGGATAAACGTCGCCGAATTTTCCGATTTCTTTGCCTTGCGAGTCGATAATAAGAGCATCGGCAAAGACCAGCCCCAGTTCCGGTTCGCCTTCGAGCAGGACAACTTGTTTAGCGAACCGTTCGGGCAGAACCACGTCGTCACTGTCGACGAAGCAAATATACCTGCCTTTTGCCAAACTCACGCCGCGGTTGCGGGCCGCTACGACGCCCTGATTCTCCTGTGTATAAATCTGCGCCCGTGATTGTGCACTCTTGGCGACCTCGACCGTTCTGTCCGTGCTGCCGTCATCGATTATAATAATTTCAAAATCCTGATAAGTCTGCTCCTCAAGACTTCTCAGGGTCTCGGCGATATAGTCCTGATGATTGTAAGATGCGATTATCACCGACAGTTTCGGCTGCACTGTTAAGTCTCCGTCAAGTTATAATTTCGCGATACTTCTCTATATAGCTCGAAGCCACATTCGCCCAGTCAAATTTTTCCGCCTGTTTTCTCGCCGCCGTTGACATTCCCCTGTAAAGCTCAGGGTCGTCAGCCAGTTTTTTTACTGCTTTGGCGATTTCTCCGGCACTATCCTGCTCGACGATAAGGCCGTTGCCGTTAATCAATTCGGCCAGCCCCTCACAACGTGTAGTCACAATCGGCAGTCCGGACGCCATCGCTTCGAGCATCGCGTTGCTCATGCCCTCCTGCATGCTGGCGCTGATGAATATATCGTTCCGCCGGTACACTTCCGGCATTTTTTCCGCATCCATTCTGCCTGTGATCTTAATTACATCTCTCAGTTCCCTTTCGGCGGCAATTTTCCTGAGCTGCTGTTCCATTTTTCCGCCGCCAACAACCGTCAAAGAGACTTTACAGGCAGTCCTGTGCAATATCTCGGCGGCGTCGATGAGCATTTCAACACGCTTGGTAGCGGATAATCTGCCGACCGTCAGGAGCCTGAGCGTTTTGCTTTTTTCTGCGGTCTCGGCGGGAAAAAACCTGTCCAGCTCCACGCCGTTGCCAATCACGTCAATCGAGACCGATGGCATAAATCGCAGCGCTCGTTCCTTCAGGCCGTCGCTGCATGCCACCAGCGCCGAAGCCCTCTTCCAGATAGCGCGGAATACCGGAGCGAGAATTTTATAGTCAAGCTGGAGCCGCACGTTCTGTCCCGGCACATCCGAGCCTCGAAGCGAAATTATGTACGGCAATTTGCCTGCTTTTCGGTAGCAAAGCCATCCTGTCGGAAAGCCGAAAAAGGCATGTGCCAAATCGTAATCGTTTTCCCGCAGCAGCCTGCGATATTGGAATCCGGCCTTTATGAGCCATTCGATTATCTCGCTTCTCCGCCAGAAGTGCAGGTGCTTTTTACGGATGCCGACTTTGTGGATGGTGATGTTTTCGGAAAATTTCTCGCTCTTAAAACCCAGTTTCGGAGCCGAGGTCAGCATGTCCACGTGCAGGTCGTACCGGCCGGCATATTGCCTCAAAAGGCAAAGGTTTGCTTTAGCCGCTCCGCCGCCTATCGGCGGAAATTCATAATTGAGCATCAAAATTTTCATTTTCTAATTTTATCGGCAATAACGTATAGGTTCGTCTGCAGCACAAGCGGCATTCTGCGAAAATCCAGGCGCCGAATAATATGGCCGAGCGGCCCGAGCTTTTTGAGTTTTTTTTCGGTGAATTCGTTGATGGGATTCATTTTGACAAATCGTATCCCGAATCCATGCCGTGACATTCGCCGTCTCAGTTGCCCGGGCGAATGCAGCGAAGGATGATACCGCCGCCATTGCAGGGATTTTGTCCAGAGCGTCTCGTAGATAATATTACTATATTTGTTCGGCGTCTGGAAGAGGTAATAGCCGCCGGGGCGTAGCACCCGCATGACTTCGCTTATGTGTTTGTCTATCTCCGCTATATGCTCGAATAAATCGAAACTCAACACGACGTCGAAGGATTCGTCTTCGTACGGCAGGGTTTCCGCCGCCTGCACCTCCAGGCGAATGGTGCCGTATTTTTTTCTGCCGTGCTCTATCGCCTCGCCCGATATATCAATGCCGGCGATATTATGACCCTTACTGCTAAGCTTATACACCACGCTGCCGATACCGCAGCCGATCTCCAGGATCCTGTCCTCCGGCCTGAGCAGGTCGGTCTGAGCGAGGAATTCCAGGTTTGTCTGGAGGTTGCCGCGTTCTTCCTTGCCGGCCTGTAACTGGCTGCGCCAGCCCCGGTCGTAGAGTTCCTGCTGCGCTTTTATTTGTGGGTCTAACATAATCAACAATTCACCAGACTACTCGGGATTATGCTTGTTCCTACTTCCTGACGAAAACGACGTGTATACCAAACGATTCATGTATGAGAGTGGGAAGCCCCAGAGCCGACCGAACCGCTCTATATCGCTGTTGTTCGACAACTTTGTAATTCTCCCTGATATATTTCCGCAAAGGTTCGAGCACTTTGTAGCGTTTTGCCTCCTCCTCGTCATAACTTTCGCGCAAGAATCGTTCATACATCTGGTCATAGCCCTCAATGGCGAGCTGATCGAGCGGCAGAAAACGCACAGTCTTATCGTTAAATTCCCAAATCGGCCAGAGTTCATAGGGGGGGCGATTCGTCGGGATATGCCGTTTGCGCGAATCGACGATGAATTTCGGCTTACGCTGCTCGAATTGTTCAATTAGATCGGCAGTGATCTCGGCCAGCTTTTCCGGGGTTGTCCGTGGGATAAAACATGCCTTTGCCGCCGCACTAAACCTCTCAGCCTGAACATAGATACCGGGGAACCAGCCCCATACATACATCGTATCCGTCGGTTCCGAGTGTAATCGAATATAGTCGCCCGCGGCTTCCCATGAACTCCCATATTTTCGATAATAATCTATTTGTTTCCATTTCTGTGCATATCCGTTTGCCGGCTTTGGTTCTTTACCGCCACTGAAGGGATTTCGTCGAAGACCAAAGAATATGTGCCATGACATTACGATCATAACGAGTAAACCGATAAGTCCGAGTACGATCCATCTTGTCTTGTTTTGTGCTGCGCGAAACTTATGCGCATAGACGTTAATGAAATACACTCCCAGCATTGCGGCTGAAGCGTTCAGTGGCAAATAGTATTGCTTATAAGAACGAGGGCTGACCCAAACGAGGGCCATGTCAAGGATCCACCAGCCTGCAAACAATAGCACGAAGCGGTGTGTCATTCGATCCTGTATCTTTTTGCCGAGCAGTCTGGGCCGAATCAGGAAGGCGATCCGCATAACAATCGCAGCCAGCGCAAGTGAAATGGGTAGCATAAGCACCCGGTAGAAGCGCAGCACCATCGGTTTCTGGCGAGAGAACGGCACGAGCTTCCGGCTGTAGACAATGTAATCTGCTGCGACTTCGGCAGGATCGGCTTTCGGGCCGAAGGGCAAGTACTTCACGAACGATTCCCAGAGAAAATAGTATGGGGGACTTAGTTTGATATTCCAGCCCCATATCCACACATACAGCGGTACGATGGCAGCCAGGGCGCCGGTGGACAGCAGCAGGATATCGGTACCCGTCTGCTTCCATGTCCTGTTCCTGAGAAATGGTTGCACAATCACGAAAAGCCCGATTCCACCAAGGGCTGAGATACCGGTTGGCTTGAAAAGGGGCGCCCAACTGAGAAACGCGCCGGCCAGAATCGCATACCACCACTTGCCCCCGAGCTGCTGCAAAACGTAACAACTAATCCCAATAACCATACAGGCGATCATATATTGTTCTTTAACGTTGCCGTCCTGGGAAATCACGGGAGCGGAAAGGTACACCGACGCGATAATCACACTTATGACGGCAGCCCAAACACCGTACAACCTGCGCAGAGCTATAAACATCATTGCCAGTGCAGTTAGTTGCAGAACCATTTGGATGAATTTTGGGCCGGTCTCAGAGTAGCCAAACAAAACTACACCCAGCATATTGACCAGGAGCGTACCAATATGCGCGCTGGGATTTTCCTCTACCCCGATTTCGGCCCCATCGAGAACGTGCTTAGCCGAATAGACGTAAGAACTGCTGTCCCACGGATCAGGACTACCGAATTCAAAATACTTGCCCAAAGCAAAGGGTATACCGGCAAAGGTAACCAGTGTCAGAATTACCGCCAGGTGCTTTTTTATCCATTCGCCGGTGCGACTCGGCGCCGGTTCGTGATGCCGCTTATGCGGTTTCTTTGCAGGTCTGTGCTTTCGTACCGGCTTGCTCATTTACTGTCTCCCTTTTGATCGGTCGCTTCGAGGATATCTTTGATGACATAGGTCGGGCGGTTCTGCGATTCGTGGTATGTCCGGACCAGCAGCTCGGCCAGCAGGCCCATCAGAATAAACTGGATTGTGGCGATAATAAACACCGCCGTGAGAATCAGCAGGGGATTGCCGCTCATATCGTTGCCGTGAGCGAGCTTCTGATAAAGTACAATCAGGCCGAAGAGAATCGAAAATAGAGAGCTGAGCAGTCCGAGGCCGCCGAAGATATATATCGGCTTTGTGGAGAACGAGCCGAGGAAATTTACCGTGATAAGGTCCAGCAGCACTTTCCACGTACGTGCCAGCCCGTATTTACCTGCGCCGGCTGTTCGCGGCCTGTGGTTGACGACTATCTCGGCGATTTTTGCCCCGCTCCAACTCGCCAGCGCCGGGATGAACCGGTGCATCTCGCCGTATAGTTTTGTCTCCGCAAGGACTTCCCTGCGATACGCCTTGAGCGTACAGCCGTAGTCGTGGAGCTTGACGCCGGTAATTCTCGATATCAGCCAGTTGGCAATCTTCGAAGGCAGCAGTCTCGTCAAAGCGTTATCGTGCCGTTTCTTTCTCCAGCCGCTAACCACGTCGAAACCTTCGTCGAGCTTGTCTATCATCCCGGGAATATCGGCCGGGTCGTTTTGCAAGTCGGCGTCCATAGCAATGATAATCCGCCCCCGTGCGTGGGCGAAGCCGGCGCTTAGTGCCGCGGTCTGGCCGAAGTTCCTGCGAAAGCGAATGACCCGGACTTTGGCGTCGGCTTTCTGCAGTTTCGCCAGCACGGTGAAACTTTCGTCGTTGCTGCCGTCGTCGACGAATATTATTTCGAAACTGTGCTTTCCGGCCAGAGTCTGCGTAATCTGCTCATACAGCGGACCGATATTATCGTGCTCATCCAGCAGCGGCACAACTACCGATACTTGCGGGCTATTTTTAGCCATACTAACCATTTATGATTTACGATTTTCGATTTATGATTGTCAAACTACTCTCGGTAAAGCCGGGTTAGTACACAATAATTAATAAATATCAAATTATAAGCCTGAAGGGTGGGTAAATACCATTTTCTCTATGGTACCCTTACGGTGCTGCTTATAAATAGCTACTATAATAATAGTTATGATATCGGCTGTAAAGACGAACATAAGTAGTTAAAAATCCTGCCCAAAAGGCCGGAAATAGAAACATATTTCATTAGGAAAGCGGGGCTGAATCCACTGTTTTTAAATAAATTGACCAATTCCGTAAGGAATCTCCGGGCAGAACACTCCCGTTAAACTAAATCCCCTGCCTTATTTAGCCGATGAGAGAATTACAGGACGTCCTGTCCTTCAATTTAGAGACTCGCGTCCGATAGCATATTTATGTGAGTTGGTCCTTTTGTTTAGGCTGTGGAAATATTAAAACAGACTTAAAGGAGAGACAAAATGAAGTGTAAAATAGCGATCATAGTACTTCTGCTGACGGCGGTGTCGGCAAACGCCCGTACCCAGGATAATTTAGGCATCGGTTTTATCCTCGGAGAGCCGACTGGTTTCAGCCTCAAGTACTGGCTTGACGAAGAGCGCGCGGTCGACGGTGCGGCGGCCTGGTCGTACTCCGAGAACGATTCCTTCCAGCTTCATGGCGATTACCTTATTCACGACTACGAGTTGCTCGAAGCCGACGAAATGCCTCTCTACTACGGAATCGGCGCACGACTGAAGTTAAAAGACAGTGACGGCGGAGGACGTAACGAACATGACCCGATTTTTGGCATTCGCGTTCCCGTGGGCGTTACGTATCTGTTCGACGAAGTCCCCATTGACCTCTTTTTCGAGCTCGTACCCGTTCTCGACCTTACGCCGGAAGTCGAGCTGGACATCAATGCGGCGGTCGGCCTTCGCTACTACTTCTGAATCTGATCTGAAGTGCACAAAAAAAACCGAGGCGTTTGATACTATCATCAAACGTCTCGGTAAGCTGAAGTCTATGGTATTTTTCGGTTATTCGATTTTGTACCAGTCGTCGGTCAGTGAATTATCCTTCAGCCAGTTTTCTTCCAGCAGCGCCATATCGAGATCGTCCACCTTGCAATCCCCGTTTAGATCGCCGACGATAGGCACATAGTCCGGCAGCGATTTGGCGGCTTCGCAACTGTCGTTATACACGTTGATCGTTACCGTATCCGAACCGGTGTATTCGCCGTCGGAAGCCACCAGCTCCAGGACGTATTCGCCCACTGCCGAGAAGGTAACGTTCGTATCCTCGGCATTGCCGTCCTCAATTAAGGCCGTCCCTTCATTCGGCTCACTAACCACCGACCATTGTACCGTGGTGGCCTCTTCATCGGTAACGGTCGGATCCAGAGCGCCGGTCCTCGAGCCGTCCTGAAGCCAGGTCGCAATATCGGCGCCCGCATCCACCCTCGGAGCCAGATTATCTGCATAAAAACTGAAAATAGGCCCATAGACCGGCCCGGCGCCGGGGAACACATAACTGTCCACGGCCCAGTAGTACCACTTCTTTGACTGGATCTGCACGGCAACCGAACTCGTTTGCTGGTTACTGATTAACGTAATAGAGGCCGGATCGGTGAAATACAGAAGCGCATCAATGTCGTCGGTGAAGTAAACGTCGACCGACACCGGGTCGCCAGGCACAAGCGGATCGAGCATAGTCCAGCTAAGCTCCACCTGCCCGGGCGCTACTGTTGCGCCGTCGGCCGGAACCGGCTCAAGCAGTGCCGTAGCCGACAACGTCGTCTTGCCTTCGTTCGTAACGTTATAATCCAGGTTCAACTTGCCCTGGCCTTTATAGGCGGTAAGCAGGCCGTCGTCGAAAAAATCTTGAAGTGTATCTATATCGTTACCGTCAAGGATCATTACTCCCTTTGTAACATCCATCGAGCCTTTCTCGGAAGTCAGGCGCAGATCGGATGCGTAGATAACACCGCCGTTCAGGTTCACCTGCCCCGTGCCGGTCCGGCCGGGTACCACCAGGTTGCCACTTAGTTCGATTACGCCGCCCGTCATATTGACCGTGCCGGTGCCGGCCCAGCCGACCTGCAGCGAGCCGGTGGAAAATAAGCCGCCGCTAATATTAAGTATGCCGTGGCCGGCCATACTATCCACACCTACATAGGCCCCGGCTGCCGTAAGCGAACCGCCGGTGATATCCAGGTTTGTGGTGGCCCCGCCATTGCCGACCCTCAGTGTTTCACATTCGGCTTCAATACCGTCCTCAACCACGCAATGCGTATTATCCGGATCGTCGATTGAAGCCGGATCGGCGCTGGTCGGTACGGCATCGCCGCTCCAGTTGGCTGCCGTGCTCCAGAGCTGGTCGAAACCGCCTTCGTCCCAGAGTATTTGCGCCGAGGCACTATTGAGAATAACCAGCGTTAGTGCAAGTGCGGCCAAAAATATCATTTTCTTAAACATAATATTCCTCCTTCAAAAAAAGATATAGGTACTATAATAAGACCTAACATGTCATTCCGAGCGCAGCCGAGGAATCTATCAAAATAATCCCGCGGAGCGGTTCCTCTTTATTATACAAACGATTTAACGCTATTTCGCAGCTTTTTTACATTATCCGATACGCCGCGCAAGGCATTTGTCGCCCTGCTTATTAGATGCCACCTCCTACCCTGATAAAACCCGAAAAATGGGAAACCACGTGGGGTATCCCACTGTGGAGAGCATCCCAGCCGCCCGGCCGAAAGCCTCACTATCCTTACCTTATACAAAATTAGCCCTATCCAGTCAAGATAATTCCCCCCTCGAATTCCCACAATTTCACAAATGAAAGGCTATTCCTGCCTTTGTATCGTGAGAACTTTCCCACCATTTTTGATCAGTGGGCCAAGGCTTACCTGACAAAACTTCCATATTTTGAGCACTCAATTGCTAATTGTTTATTTGGGAAATCAGTTACCGGATCTCAAGAAGTTCACACAGTACAATTCGTACCCAGTCTCTAACACGCATTACCTCGTTGCGATCTGTCGGCGTGTGGGTTGATACGCTGGACCGATTGTACACCGACCTAACGAAGGAACCAATCATGGCCTCGACTGAATCAACGGCCTTTTCAGGAGTTTCAGAGAGCGTCTTTGATAAACCGCGTTTCCGTAGAACAAATCTAACCTTCTGTTTCATGGTTGGATACTTCATGTCCTGCTCAAGTTTGAATCCGTGCTGAGACTTTACATCTTTGTCCGGAGCCAGGAGGTCAAGAGTTTCTCTGAGAGATTCACGTAAATCAGTAGCCGGACCACGATAAGACTTTCTATTAGATTCCGCTAGATCTAAGATTGCCTGTTCATAAGAAAGTCCGGCAGAAAGGTTCAGATGCTGGAGTGTTTCTATTATTCTCCTATCCACCGAATTTGTTGTTGTGTTAAGATCTGTGCTTCCCAAAACAAGACTGTAGCTGTCCAGTTGAATCAGCTTTTTCTTAATGTTGGTCAGATTTTTTTTAAGCACACTTCTCATTGTTTGTTTATGTGTGCACTCAAGCAAATCCTGCATTTCAATATCGATTTCTTCAACGAAGTCAGAGCTTGACGCATGTGATAGAAACAACGGTCTAACGTCACGGAAGTAGAAGTCCACAATTTGTTGCAGCGACTTCTTTTCTTTTTTAGATCTGACCTGGGCAGATTGCCCTTTTGATACTTGCTTACGCGCACTTTCTACGCTCGCAATGAGGTTTCTAAGTTCTTCAGCCATATATTAAGACTCCGACTTACTGCGAGGGAGTGTGTGTGCAACAAGATTATAGCCTACCGGATTGAGTTTGTAGGAACCACGTTCTGCAAGATCAAAGTAACCTGCACTCTTCGCGTCAACCAGAGTCTGTTGAATTCTCTTCGGAAGCCTGAATTTTGCCTGTTTGAAGTATTTTTCAACATCCGCAACCATAATTGTTTCTTTCCGTTCGTTCGCTGGTGCAAGATATTGAAGATAATATGCTATGACGCAGGCCATTTCCCTCGAACCATTAGGATTCTTCTCGTCCTTAAAGGTCCTGATGTCATTAACCTGTGTATCGTGATCTTTTCTTGCAGGTGTGAGCGTTGATCCATCTGAAGTCGATTGTGCAAACGAACCTGTTTGTGCCATACCAATTGAAATCCCAAGATGTGAACAAGCTGCTTTAACTGCTGTTGTACGCGCATTTGGCTCGAGTCCCTCTAGGGCTCTTACAATTTCATCTATTGCTGTTCCAAGTGTCTTTTCCTCTTTCTTTGCCATAATTTCCTCAAGATTATTATAGGACTGTTATGATTTTCTAGTCACTGTCCTAAAGTCATCATTAATAAGCATAAATCCTCGAAGTCTCGTCTTGTTGCTCGCTAATGTTAAATCTACGCTATTTCCTCAGTTTTTCAAGCAAAAAGGACAAAAGAGCACCATCTAACGATGATTTAATAAAGACCACTCAATATGCACAGCGATTCTCACAGGCTTCAGCACATGAGATAACTTTTCCCTTTTTTAAACACAGCGTATCTCACGGGCTAAATGTTACCTATAAAATCGAGAAAATTTCAAAAAAAGTAAAATATTTTAGTAAAATTTGGCTAAAAGCGAGAAAAAGTCGAAAAAAATCGCGCTTAGCGTACAGCTTTAAGCGGATAGGGTGTGGATTCCTGCTTGCGCAGGAATGACAAACATCAAAAATCGGTGTTTATCATGTAAATCCTGTCTAATTTAAGTTGATTATTGATTATTGCTCTGCGTTCTCGGTGCCCTCTGTGGCTGAATAATGAACGCCGTG
>Ga0180434_10001448_pt1 | contig 33817 bp, 29 predicted proteins | sample SS_ome_7_FD_132453 | JGI IMG/M metagenome (GOLD analysis project Ga0180434, IMG submission 132453) | Hypersaline lake sediment archaeal communities from the Salton Sea, California, USA - SS_1_D_2 metaG | ecosystem: Environmental > Aquatic > Non-marine Saline and Alkaline > Hypersaline >... | reverse complement strand
GATCGGGGACAGGCACCGATCTCCGAAATCCAAGCATTACAGTTGCTTAGGAGATCGGTGCCTGTCCCCGATCTCAACCATAGGCTATCTCCTTGCCTCGCTACACTTTGCACAGGTATTTCTGAGACACAACACTAGGGACCCGATCAGAATTGTATGCCCCCGGAAATCCCCATCATGTGAAGGGTCGGGCTGTACGTGCCGTTGGCTTGCGCGTCTTCCGTATCGATGCGTACCTGGAGAGATTCCAGAGGCGTGCCCGGCAGCAGGCTTTTCTGAATGGCCGGCGGGACCCGGTTGTTCTTTTCCCTCTCCCAGAATCCGATGCCATAGTAGAAGTCGACAAAACCACGCCAGTCTTTCGGTAGAAGGGGCAACCGCTCCGGATGGTAGCCGAAGCCCCCCATGATAAAGGGGCGATTGTTGTCCGGCAGGGTGGGACTCACCGTTTCATCCGGAATCGGGGTCATATCGTATGCAAAGCCGAGGCGTATGGGAAAGTCCTTGAACGCGCGTATCTCGGCGGCCAGACCGAAAAGATAGCTGTTGTCCCAATTCTGGGGCAAGGAGATGTCCGTGTTGTTCGGATTGGAAAAATCGATTTCCAGGGTCTTGTAGTCGTGCCAGTTTGCCCACCAGAAGTCGAATTCCACTGTGAGGGGATCAATCGGGGTGTAGGCGATCCCCGTGTGTAACCGTTCGGGGTAGTTGAAATCCAGGGAGATGTCGTCGTCAACGAAGAAGAGTCGAGAGAAACTCTCGTCCATTCCGGGGGAGTCAAAGGTGGCGGTTCCATCGTTCGTGATGGTGATCTTGCTCTGATAGGTGACGCCCAGAGAGAGCCGCTTGGTTACGCGCCAGAGGAGGCCGAGATTGAAGCCTGTGCCGAACCCATCGCCTTCGACTTTCACGCGCGTGTCCTGGCCGTTCCAGTTGGCCTCCAGGATGCTGTTGAGCAGAGAGGTCGCCCACGGGATCGTCCGGTCGCCGTATACCACCGAGATGGGAGAGAAGGTGAGGTTCTGTTTGAGGGTCGTCTTTCCGTAAGCGAGCCGGAAACCGGCTGCGAGATAGACCTCGGGCGCCTTCCGGATGAATTTCCTGACATCGACGGACACGACAGGATTGAAGAAAATGGTCTGCTGATCGACCTCGGTGAAGATGTAGCGGCCTTCCCAATCCTCGGGGAACGAGCCGCCGAGCCCGTAGGGGCTGTACATCCCGAACCCAAGAGATATCCCCTTATCGAAGGTATGCAGGGCGTAGAGATGCATGGGGAAGTAATAGCCCGTACCCGAGCTGACCGAGTTCTCCCCGGCCTCGTACTCCATATTGTAGATGAACAGGTTGATCCCGGACAGAACGTGGGTGCCCTCGAGAAGGCCCATGCCGGCGGGATTATACAATACCGTAGAGGCGTCCAGCGCCCTGGCGGTCACGCACCATGCGCTGGCCGAGGCTGCCGCTCCCTGAGGCCCGATGTGCATGGCGGCCCCCCAGAGACAAGGTGCATGAACGATGATGGAGGTCAGGGAAAAGAACAGAATGATCCGTTTCTTGAATCGACCCATGGAACCGTTCCTCTCGTTTCAACGGTACGTTCGTCAACGTGGCTCGCTTCGCGTTCTTTCTTGGTTTCCCATGCCGTTGTGCTGGCGGGAGACGTTGCATCAATTGTGCCACGTTGATAACGGCCCGCCTTTCCCCCAGAGGCGGGTTCGTCTGTTTCTGTCGCTTGCACTGGTACGCTTATTGCTGTGCTTATTGCTATAATGATTTATGATTCCCAAAGACGCATTGCCGGGGTAAATGGAACGCCTCTGGCGTGTTCAGAGACGTACACAGCGTTTGCATAGGAGGCGGACGAGTGAAGCGATTCATCGAGTCTTATGATGGCCGGCCCTTCGACTTGATCGTGGTGGGCGGAGGGATCACAGGGGCTTGCGTTGCCTATGACGCCGCCCGAAGAGGGCTTCGCGTGGCGCTCCTGGAAAAGAAGGATTTCGGTTGGGCCACTTCGGCGGCTACGTCAAAGATGATTCACGGCGGCCTGCGGTACCTGGCGAACCTCGAAGTCGGTCTGGTTCGCGAATCGCTCCGGGAGCGAAGGATTCTGGAGAACATTGCTCCGAACTTCGTATACCCTCTCCCGTTTCTGGTCCCGACCTACGAAGGCATGAAGAGCAACAGGTGGCTCATCGAAACAGGGATGCTTCTCTATGACATTCTTTCCTTCGACAAGGGGCGCACATGGGACAAGGGCAAGAAGATCCCGGGTCACCACTTCCTGTCCCGTGAAGAGGCTCTGCGCGAAGAGCCGAACCTGCGTGGAGAGAAACTGACCGGAGCCTCCATCTACTACGATTGCCAGTCCATTTTTCCTGAACGGCTTACCCTTGCGTTCGTGAAATCAGCCGTGAAGTTCGGCGCCGAAGTGGCCAACCGAGCCGAAGTCACGGGGTTTCTGTATGGCAAGGAGTCAAGGGTTACGGGTGTAAAAGCTCTGGATCTGATTTCAGAAAAGGAGATGGCCATCGAGGGGAGGCTCACGGTCAATTGTGGGGGTCCATGGGCGGACATCCTTTTGCGCGATGCGGAGAGAGGCCGAAGCAGCCATACGATACGGCGGTCCGAGGGCATCCATCTCATTACGAAGCCTCTCGTCAGGAGCAATGCGGTAGCGATCATGACGCCTACCGGGCGGCACATGTTCCTGGTTCCGTGGCGGGGGCACACGCTGATCGGGACGACCGACAAAGAGTATGAAGGGGATCCGGATGCCTACAAGGTGACCCGGGAAGGCATTGAGGACTTCCTGCGAGAAATCAACGAGTGCTTCGGGGACGGGCACCTCGGTTTCGGGGATGTTCTTTCTGCCTACGGCGGGCTTCGTCCCCTGGTAGAGGACCAGGTGGAGGGAACGTATGAATCGTCACGGAAGTACGAGATCTACGATAACAAGGAGGATGGTTTCGACGGGTTGATCACGGTGGAGGGCGGCAAGTACACGACCAGCAGAAAGCTGGCAGAGAAGCTGCTCGATACGGTGCAGAAGAAGTTGGAACAGAAACCCAAGGATGCCCTCACGGACAAAGAATACCTCTACGGGTGTGAGATCGAGGACATGGAAGAGTTCCTGGGTGATATTCGAATGGATTACCCTCAATTCGATGCACGAACCCTTGTGTATCTCGGAAAGAACTACGGGACGGAACACAAAGAGGTCCTTGCTATCGCGCAGGAAGGAAAGGCTCTGTCCGAACCGGTAACCGACGACGGAGAAATCCTGGCAGAGGTGGTGTTCGCAGCAAGGAGCGAGATGGTTCACAACCTCAGGGATATCCTGTTCCGGAGGACCGGCTTGGGGACGCTGGGAGACCCGGGGGAGGACGTTCTTACCAAGGCCGGCGAGATTGCTGCAAGAGAGCTCGGATGGACCGACGAAAGACTCGCAGCCGAATTGGACGAGGCAAGGCAGGCGTTGCGTCTCCCGGACGAGTTGGGATGAAAGGGTTGGGCTGAGAAGCCCCCTGTGCCCGATCGAAGGTGTTTACAGTGTGTAAAAAAAATTGGCAAGACCGGATACGAGAAGGTAGCAAACACCTTCTGATTGGCACGATGGTTCTTACCCTCATGGTGCCTGTTTCTGACCTCGAGGCGGGGCCCCTGGAAGAGGGGCTCGTTCTCTTCGATCAGAGACAAGATCTACAGAATGCGTACGCATCCGCACGCATTTGGGAGGAGGCCCTTCCCACGGCCACAGGGAAGGAAAGATATGAGATGTATTGGCGTCTCTCCGCCGCCTACCATTTCATCGCAACCCACGAAGACGGCGCCGACAGGGAACGGATCGTCGAGTTGCTGGACAGAGGCCAGGAAGCAGGAAAGAAGGGCGTGGACCTGAATCCTGAAGGCGTGGACGCCTTGTACTGGCGTTCGACCAATCTGGCAGAGAAGGGACAGGTGCAAGGGATCCTGAAGAGCCTGTTCCTGGTGAAGCCCCTGAAGGCGGATATGGAGAGGATTGTCGAGCTGGACCCGGAGTACTACAAGGCGTTCCTGCTTCTGGGGATTCTGTACGTCAAGGCACCTCCCTGGCCGTTGAGCATAGGGAACTCGCAGAAGGGTGTCGAAACCCTGGAGCATGCCATTCAGCTGAATCCTCAGTGTTTGCGGTGTTATTTGGAACTCGCACGTGCACACCTGAAACGGAAAGACACGAAAGAGGCAAGAGAGGCGGCAGAGGCTCTTCTCGATGCCGGCATCGAGCCCGGCTACGAGGTGGAAACGCCGGAATACAGGGGGCAAGCCGAAGAGATTCTGTCGGTCATCCGCGCGACCGTGGACCCGGAATGAACCCGCTCGGGAGCCTCTCCGTCGCGGGTGGCTTGAGACCGTAGACCGCTTTGGTCCTGCCGCCGGGAGCTACCACGGTTTCGATCTTGTCGAAGAACCGTGCGAGTTCCTTTTCTTCGGCCCCAGCGAACGACCTCACCCCTTTCGTGCCCATCACATAGATACGGATCAGGTACAACAGCTTGATGAAGCTGTGGCTCGGCGGGAGATGCTCCATCATGACGAACATGCCTCCCGGTTTCAGGATGCGTTCGGCCTCCTGCAAGACCTTCTCTCGTGCCTCACCGGACAATTCGTACATCGCATAGGTACAGGTCACGCGATCGACAGAGGATGGGGAGATCGGCAGGCAGGTTGCGTCGGCGCGTATCCAGAAGCAGGCAGGCCCCCGAAGGGACTTGCTCTGTGCTTGCCGAAGCATGCCCTCGGAAAAATCGACACCGATCACGCGGACTTTGTCCTCCTGTACCATTCGGAGGGCAGAAGAGCCGGTGCCGGTACAGAGATCAACGACCCTGCAGCCCTGGTCGAGCCTGGCCGTTTCCGCCAGGAACGATCGCATGGCCTCTCCCGTATCACGGGAATGGAGACGTATGAACCCGTCGTAGAAGGTAGAGAATACGTTGTAATAGTGTCTTCGAAAACGCATTTTGCCCGGCGAAGAACCCTGGCCCACAGTGTGGACCGTCCGGTTCAACAGCCTCTCAGACCCATGTTTTTGGTTCATAACCCTTGGGCAGATGTGCGGTGCCCTTCACGCATGGTATGCCCACATCGTTGTGTACCCGCTCTATGATTTCGTCGATCTGAGCACAAAGGCCGTCCTTTTCGAGGGTCCATCCACCGTCATCCTTCCCTGCAAAGGTACAAGTGCAGAAGTGAATTGCCTCTGCCCCCTTGCTCTTGAGGATCCTTGCGAGATCGGTCGCATTCTCTCCCGGACAACGACACGCGAACACGCCCATCAACTGACAGTCCTCGTAGCCGGCAAAGCCCTCCTTTCGCTCGTCCAGACAACGCAGGCAGTTGGTAAGGGGGCACCGGTCCATGTTCTTCTCGCAGCGAATAATGCCGACCTGGGTCATGGTTCTCTCCTCATCCGTGATCATGCGGGAGACCCCGCAGGTGATGGAACTTGTGGTCGCTGTCATCCAGATCCTCGGCCCACCCGGAATTGGCATCCATCTTTGCGTCCACTTGTTGAAAATAGGGCTTGATGTCAAGGAGCGGCGTTCCATCAAAGACGTCGATGGGGGAGGTCAGCACCTCGTTCCCCTCGATACGAATGAGCCGAACGATACTCAAGCCGATCGGGTTGGGCCGGAAGGGCGACCTCGATGCGAACAGGCCCACCTGCTTTCCGTCTGCCCAGGGGGGACTTGCGACCAAGGGGGGCCGGTGTTGCGAGGCCCGGTCGAGGAAGGATAGAACGTAGATGTGGGAGAACCGCTCGACGTCCTTCAGGCCTTCCGCGAAGTCGTCGAACACCACGAGGCGGAATTTCCCCTCCTCTTCCGGCTCACGTTCGACGGGCTGATGGGGGGCCCAATCCTTGTACGGGGTCCGAATTACGCCGATAGGCTTGAAGGCGACTTGTTCAACCATGCTGTGTATCCTCCCTGTTTTCAGACCAATGACCGGGCCATTGCGTACGGCATACCTGCAACAAGCCGTTCCCGCGGAATTCCTCCGAATGCCCTGGCATCCTCACACCCGAAGGAAAGGGCCAGCTTCTCGGTCTTGAGTGCCCTGACCGCTATATTGGCACAGATCGACATTACACTTGAAAGAACCGGGGAAAGGGGGCGGTCCTGGGTTCTTTCATAGATCTGAGTCAAGCGCATGGCCTGGTCGGGAAGCAGGGCGGCCATGACGATATCCGGTGTGTTTTCCATGTCCAACCCGATGGCTGCCGGCGGCTCCTCGAAGCGGGGAGTCTCCTCCATGATCCTTTCGAGATAGTCTTTGGAGTAGCCCTTTTCGAGCAGCTTCTGGGTCATCTCCTCGAGGCCGGTTTCTCCGCAGCCAAAGGCAAACATTGCGCCCGGGCAGGTGAGATCCCGAGGATCCATCAGTACTTTGTGTACCCTGGCTACGACTACGGCCTCACAGAAACGAACCCCTTTTGCCTTGTAGGTACCCTCCGGGCATTCGGGCATGCGGTCATAGAACGAGACCCCGTGCCAGACTCCGCCAACGACATCTTCCAGCTTTCTCAGTGTATCCATTGTTCTCTCCCGTACCCCTTTCTTGGGTTGATCAGGACGCCCATCGGAACCTTCTCTATCAATGTGCGTGCCAGGCAAGCGTGTTTGGGAAATAGAATCGGATAACGGTGGGTTATGCGTGTCCTTTCAACACGCCGGCCTGGTCGCCTTGTGCATATTGCACTCAGCTCAGGCAGGATCTTTGCAAAATGCATTGCCTTGGGTGCCTGTGCAAAACGAGTAGATTCCTGTCGGGATTTCTTGCAGACAGGAAAGGTTGTTGACATTGCCTCCGTCGTTGCTCCTCCGCTTCCTTCGAGGTCGACCGGTGAAATCGTGCATGATTCGGTCTCAAGCGCGGCCCGGTCCCCCCTGGCACATAGCTTGCTGTTTTGTTAACCGTTACAGCCAGAAGGGATCCTCTCTTGTGATCAAAGAACTCGAGCAGGGACGCCCGGATCAACAGATCTCCTCCGGGGCGCTCCAGGTCAACTTGCAGCGGACGGCCTTCCCAGGGCACGTCCCCCGGGAACAACAGCTTCTCCTGGAGATCGTCCGAGACAAGGTAGGGATCCACGAACAGACCGACTCCCTCCTCCGGGAAGCCAACCACCCCTATGCCAACTGGGCGGAGCTTGTCGAGCCACTCCGGACGCGGGTGCTCGGGGACTTCTATTATTACAACGAACACAAAAAGGGGAAGGAGGCTTTCTCGATCTTCGTTGGGCTCTTGTTTCAATGTCTCGACAATTGCCTTCTCGAGGCAGAACGGACAAGGTGCCTTTCGACCCTCCTGGACTTCCTGGAATTGATCCTGTTGGAGAGCGGCGCCTTTGCCGGGCGAAACCGGCCTGTGGTCGATCAGGCGTTGCACCGTCTGCAAGGGTGGCTCTCGAAGGAACCCTGGTTCGCCGCGAGGGCAACGCCGAAGATCAAGAAGATGGCCGAGAGGGTCTTGTCCGCCGAGCCTGAAGTCGATCTGGAAAGGCTTGCCCGGTTGTTCCTGCACTGTTTGAAGGATAACTACGAGACCTGGCTCTTGCAGGGTGACCTGGAAGAGTGGGTGCGGAGTGAGAAGGACCGCCTTTTTGGAGGCAGGGACTACCGACACCTTTCCCAGGCCGTGTCCAAGGGACATGTCCAGGGTCTCCTGGATGAAGTGCCTTTGCTCCTGGAGGACGTCGGCTCGGACCCGGCATCCGTCCTTCGCCGATCCTTTGCCTTGGAGGATTTCTCGGATATAGAACAGGCGCACTTGAGGATCGCCTGGGAGATGGGTGCCCGGGCCGACTCTGTATCGTTCCTGGACAAGACCCATCTGCTGTTGCACCTCTTGGAGATTCCAACCCTTTCCGACCTGTACGAAACGATCCTGATGGAGTTGGGTGACTGCCTCGAGAAGGTCCAGGGCCAGGACGCGTCCGTCTGGACCGATTTCCTCGGGGAGTCCTTCCGAGCCCTCCGAGAGAAATCCGACCGTTACGGCAGAGCGGTGCTGGACAGCGTCTATACCATAGGCCGGGAGGTCTATGGCACCGGGAACCGGGAGATCGTGGAGATCTTCATCGACGAAGTCATCCGGCTGGGGTTCGAGAGCCCGAACATTCAGGGCGTCAACAGGGACTGGCAAGTCGTCGCCAATCCCCTGCACCTGAAGAATGTTCGTGTCTGGCTGTCGTTGATCGAGATGAATCCGGCCTGGAGCCGTAACCTGATCACTGCACTCATTGTCAATCTCAAACTTCGCGGCTTTCTCGTGAGCGACACGGACCTCTTCCAGAAGGACATCTCGCGCCTTCTGTCGAGAGATATCCGGGTCTGCTACGGGCTGATCAAGGCGCTCGCACGGCTATTCCCGGTCTATTTCCATGAAATCGGGGCGGAAGGGGAGCTCAGGGACGTCTCAACGGCTGTGGACGAGCTGTACAGCCGACAAGACCTGGTCATCCACTTCCTGCGCAAGCAGAGCCATGTGGAGAGCAACAACCAGATCGTACCGTTTATCGAAGCGATCATCCAATACTGGAACGAGGGAGACAAAGAAACACTGCGGGAATTCCTGCCCGTGGAGGTGTACGAACAGATCCCGATCGAGAATCCCTTCCAGGAAGAAATGGCCCCTGTCTTCAAACGGCTTCTGGGCAAGGGCCGGTTCAAGCCGCGAGATCTCCTGACCCTTTCCGATCGTCAGATTCTTGACCGGGTTCAGAGAATACAGAGCACCTCCAAACGAGTCCGGCGCAAAGCAAACCTTCTACTTCAACTCTATCGACTTCTGGTGAAGAAGTATACGATCCATCATCACGATATTCTGAAGGACCTGAATGCGTCCAACCTTCTCGGGGCGCGTGCGTTGGAAGCCCTGGACGATTCGCTCGGAAAATCGGAATTCGAGCGTTCACTGGAGCAGATCCATTCCCTTTTGCACACCTTGCGAGAGAACATCCTGTCCCTCGAGGAATCGCACCCCCAGGAAGAGCTCTATCGCAAGCGCCACATCGCGGCCGGAATTCCCTCTCTGTACGGTCGGTACCGAGAGAAGAGGTTTGACAGCCTGGGGCTGACCTTCCGCCTGGAGAGCCTCGCAGAGGTCCTTTTCGAGCAGGTCACCACAAGCTTGAACCTGGAATACGTGACCCGGAGCACACTGGAGCGGGCCCACAGAATCTTGAGGTGCTATGCGGAGTCGTTGCGCCTGGACGGTATCGCCGTAGAAGCCCTTTCCGCGAACCTGGACCTGCTCCAGCATGCCCTGGAAAGCCGACGGATCACAATAGACCAGTACTTGAACATCTTCCAGTTCATTGCGCGCACGGTCAAAGAAATCATCCAGACGCAGTACATCGGCCCCCATGAAAGAAATCTGCGAGCCGTGGTCTCGCGACTTCTCAAGGAACAACACCCTTTGCCTTTCCATCCGGCCGAAGGCTGTACCGAAGAACAGGTTTACCACCAGGCCTCCGAGTGGTTCATCCGGGACCACTTGGCCACCCGTTTCTGCATCCAGGGCCTGGATAACTTCGTGGGAAAGGTGATTGCCGGTCTGGCACAAGAGAGCCAGACCCTGGATCGTAAGACCCGTACGCTCCTGCTGAGCTACAATCCGGAGAGATGCTTCTTTCCGCTCGAATCAAAGGACAGGACTCTGGATACGCAGATCTACTTGGGAAACAAAGGCTACTTTCTCGAACGTCTCAGCTCTTTCGGATTTCCGGTTCCCCCGGGCTTCGTCGTCACGACGGAGTTCTTCCGTTGCCGATCCGCCATTCTGGCATACGATGCGGCAGAGGAGGATTTCCGAAGGCGACTGCGGGAGGAGGTTGCCCGCCTCGAAAAGAAGAGTGGAAAACGGTTTGGAGAGCCACGCCGCCCTTTGCTTCTTTCCGTACGCAGCGGGTCGACCATCACCATGCCCGGCATGATGGACACGTTCCTGAATATCGGGATCAATGACGAAATCGTGGAAAGCATGGCAAGCGACCCGCGATTCGCGTGGGCGGCCTGGGACAACTACCGGAGGTTCCTGCAATGTTGGGGAATGTCCTATGGGATTCCTCGAGACCGTTTTGATGAGGTCCTGTCTTCGACGAAGCGGATCTACAGCGCAACGTACAAGAGAGAGCTTCTCCCCGAGCAGATGCGAGGGGTGGTCCTGGCCTATCAGAGGCTCCTGGCGCAGGCTTCTGTCCCGATTTCTCCGGATCCGTGGGAGCAACTGGAGAGCGCAATCTACCGTGTTTTGGATTCCTGGCGGTCCGAGAATGCAACGCTCTATCGTCACGCCATGAAGATCGCCGATGAATGGGGTACGGCCGTGGTCGTCCAGCAGATGGTCTTCGGAAACCTGGACACGGACTCGGGCACCGGCGTCGCCTTCACCCGCAATCCCAAGAAGACGGATTCCGTCGTGACCCTCCATGGGGACTACATGGTCTGCGCCCAGGGTGAAGACGTGGTCTCAGGCCTGGTCGCAACATACCCGATCTCTGAGCAGCAGCGGAACACGGAGAGAATGGGAAGTGAGCAGACGCTTGAGAGTCAGTTTCCTCAGATTTTCTCTCGACTCGAAGAACTCGCAGATGAACTCGTGTACAGAAGGGGCTTCAATCACCAGGACATCGAATTTACCTTTGAAGGTCCCGATACGAATGCCTTGTTCATCTTGCAGACACGAGACATGGTCTCGCCGGAAGAGAAAAGACTTCAGGTATTCGTGCCGACGCCCAAGCTCGAGGCGAGCCTGATCGGAACCGGGATCGGGGTCGGCGGCGGCGCCCTGACCGGGATCGCTGTGCATCGGATCGAAGAGGCGGACCTCTTCCGCAATCGGTTTCCGGAGGCACCGTTGATCATGCTTCGCCCCGACACCGTCCCGGACGACATCGACCTCATGCTCAAGGTGGACGGCGTCCTCACCGCAAGAGGTGGAAGTACCTCCCATGCAGCCGTCGCCGCCTATCGGCTCGGCAAACCTTGCGTGGTCGGATGCCGACAGCTCGCGGTGACGGAAAAACTTGGAAGAAGCGTCATTGGGGGCCATGTCATCCGAAGCGGAGACTGGGTTGGTCTGGACGGCCACAACGGCTCCATCTATCTGGGGCGGCACGAAACCACAACGGTTCACGGAGGAGACAACCAGGCTTGAAATCGGGTAGAATCTCTTGAGGACCAAGTGAGACCCCTCACAAGCCTCTGGAAGGAGAGACGATGTACGAACCTTCACTGGAAACGGCCCTGCCGGGTCGCGTCCTCGGGATCAACGGTCTCGGTCGGATTGGAAAGCTCACCCTGTGGCATCACATAGGCAGGAGATACTTTGACCGGATCGTCGTGAATCAAGGAAGGCAGGTGGGCAGAACGCTGCACGATGTGGCCGAGTTGATCGAAAAGGACTCGACCTACGGCCCTCTGCATCGGTTCCTGTATGGCTACCGGGCAGAGAGACGGATCGAAGTCCTCGACGAGGAGGGCGGAGAGCTTCGGATCGACGGAATCCCGGTGACCGTTTTGCAGGAAGACCGCGACCCCCGGAGAATCCCCTGGCGGAAGTTCGGCGTGGGTGTTGTCGTGGAGTGCACCGGGCACTTCCGGGATCCGACAGCTTCGCCGGACCTTCCGGGCGGATCCATCCGGGGACACCTGGTATCCGGAGCCCGCGCCGTAGTGAACTCAGCGCCCTTCAAGATCAAAGATCCTCCCATGAACATGCCCGGGGACGCGGCCAGCCTGATCCATGGAATCAACCACACGCAATTCGATCCGGAAAAGCACGCGATTGTCTCGGCAGCTTCCTGCACGACCACGGCCCTTGCCCACATGATCCTTCCCCTGCTGGAGCACTTCCAATCCAAGGCGCTCATGACCGCATCCCTTTCAACGGTCCATGCGGCCACGAACACGCAGAGTGTGCTCGACTCCGTGCCGAAGTCCGGTAGCCGTGACCTGCGCAAGACGCGAAGCGTGCTGAACAATATCATTCTTACATCCACCGGAGCGGCCGAGGCCCTGGAGGTGGTGATCCCTGAAGTGCGGGACATCGGGTTCATGGCCGATTCCGTCAGAATCCCCATTCCTACGGAATCCCTGATCATTCTGAATGTGACCTTCCAGTCCAAGATCCTCGAAGACGGTACCGGCAACATTACAAAAGAGGTCCTCAACCGCCTTTACCGCGATGCGGCCGAGGGGAAACAGAAAGGACTGGTCCGGTTCACCATGGAACAGAATGTCTCCTCAGACCTTGTAGGGGATCCGGCGGCTGTCGTCATCGAGGCATGCGAAACACACACCCGGACAGGCTTCCTGACCGTTGACTTGAAAGAGGTGCCCGGACTCTCTCGGGAGGTCCTCGACTCTCTGGCGGATTCCGTTGTGAAGGTTCCGGTCACCCATGCAAAGATCTTCGGGTGGTATGACAACGAGTACGGCAGTTACACAAACCGACTCGCCGATCTGTGCGTCTATATTCATGATGCACTGTGAGTGGGGATTGAGGAGATCATGCCCAAGATTCAACCCTTCGAGCAGAATGTGGAACGGTACGAAGAATGGTATGAACGGTATCGATTCGCCTATGCGTCAGAACTGGAAGCGGTGAGGGCCCTGCTTCCGAAGGGGGGGGACGGATTGGAGGTTGGGGTCGGAACCGGGCGATTCGCCGTGCCCCTGGGCCTGCGGGAGGGGATCGAGCCATCCCGTGCCATGGGCCGATTGGCCGTCGAGAGGGGCGTCAATGTACGATCCGGCACCGCGGAGGCCCTTCCCTGCGAGGACAAAAGCTTCGACTACCTTCTGATGGTCGTAACGGTTTGCTTCCTGGACGACGTCTATCTGGCCTTACGAGAAGCCCATCGAGTCTTGCGGCCCGGAGGACACATCCTGATCGGTTTCGTCGACCGTGTCAGTCCGCTCGGAAGGGCCTATGAAGAGCACAGAGAGGACAACGTGTTCTACCGGGAGGCGACGTTCTTCTCCACAGATGAGATCGTCTTCCATCTGTCCGAGGCCGGCTTCGGCGAATTCGAGTTCCGGCAGACGATCTTCGGCCCCCCCGCAGAGATGAGAGAAGTGGATCCCGGGGAACCGGGCCACGGCAGAGGATCGTTTGTCGTCGTCCGTGGCAGAAAGCCCTCTCGAAATCAACCGGACGCGTGACCCGGCTCTCCCCCCTTCCCGCCGTTCCCTGATTGCGATCTCTCCGTCATCAAGAGCGAATCCCGGAAACCGTGCACCGGGTAACACCGTGCAGGGGCGATGCGCACTGGTACGAGAATTGCTGTCCATTCCCGACAGAGGGCTCAGTAATTTTGCGCTGGGTCCAGGACCGTTGCATCTCTCACGAGAGGAGGCCGGACATGGAAGAAACACACGACGATGTTATCCGACAGAAGCACTTGCCCCGGGTCGGGGACACGGTGCGCAGCAAGAAGCACGGAACACTCTGGAGGGTGATGGAGAAGCGGGAAGTCTGGCAGAACGTTCCCGATGATCCGGAAACCGGAGAATCTCGAACAGTACCGGCCGTATACCTGTGCTACTGGAAAGTCAGCGACAGGGTCATGCCCGGGATCGGGAGAATGCTGGGGTATGCTTACACGCTCCACGACAATACCTTTGAAGTGAACTGGGAACGGATAGCGGAGGAGACGTCCACAACGAGAGAACCGTCGGACGCAAGGGTGCAAACAGCCCCTTCTGTGTGACCTGTGGTGTCATCGCGCCCTTTACACTGCGTAAAGAAACGCGACAACGGGCCATCAGACAATGACCCGCGAGTTTCCCGTTTACCATGATTTTGAACGACGGAAAGGAGGGTTCGTGATGAGCAGGAAGACGCTTGTGAACGTGATGGTGGTTCTTTTCATTGTAGCCTTCGGATCGACCATGCTCGTTTCCGGGGCGACGGCTACGGAGGTACTCAGGATAAGCAGCTCGGCCCAGGCCTATGATGCATATGTCAAGGATGCGATCCCTGTCTTTCAGGAACAGACCGGAATCCAGGTGGATGTGTATGTTTCCTCTTCCGCCTCCAGTGTCGGTCGATTGATGAACGGCATGTGTGATCTGGCCACAACGGTCGAGGGATTCAAGTTCCGATACGGAGAGTACGGATACCTGCAGATCCCTTTTTGTGAAGATCCTCTCGTCGTCATCACCCACCCGGACGTGCCGGTGGACGGCGTCACCTCAGGGCAGGTAAAGGAGATCTTCAGCGGCCACATCAAGAAGTGGAAGGAAGTGGGCGGGCCGAATGAACGCCTCGTCGTTGTGGTGCCCGGCGACTCAACGGCGGCATACAAGAACTTCGACCGGCAGGCCATGGGAAGCCGGCCGATCCGCTTCGACTTCATGAGCTACCTGTCCACCCTGGCGGTGAAGGCGGTCCAGAGGGTCCCCTATTCCGTCTCCTTCATGGGCCAGGGCGTGATTGCCGGTCAGATAGGCATCAAGACGCTCAAGATCGACGGCAAGGTGCCCGGGGGGACGGGTTACCCCTACCATCAGGTCTTTTCGTTTGCCGTTGAGGGCAACCCGGTCGGCCTTGCGAAGAAGTTCATCGATTTCACGTTCTCGAAGGAGGGGCAGGCGCTTATCCGGGAGAAGAATATGACGCCTCTTCCGTCACGGGCGCATTGATGGGCGTGTTGCACTCACCTCAGTAGAGTTCCAGGAAAGCGTCCAGCTCCCGCTCTGTGAGGTCGGTGCCGTCCATGTCCCTGTGCCTTTGAAGAATCTCTCGCATTTCCGCGTTGGTCTTGGTTGCGTGGGACTGTTCCACCAGGTCCACCCCATGACAACCGCTGCATTTCTGGGCAAACATGGGTCCGTGCGGGTCCGGTTTTTCAAGGCTGCCGGGTTGGCCCGTCCTGGTTGCGCATCCGAAAGTCGGGAGCAAGAGAAAAAGAACGCAGAAATGCAGGAGATGTCTCATGGGGGTCTCCTTGCGGTTTTCAGGTTACGGGGAAAGCGGCGCAGGGAAGCCTGAACCGACCCCTGGGTGCATCAAGGGCTGTGTGGGACGCCACAAAGGTTCTTTCTTCTCCTGCACATCCTGTTCCGATACGATGGTCCCCCCCTTTGCCACAACCACGATGCCCGAGGGAGTCACGGGGAACCGCTCCCGGTCCCGTTCCAGGTCCATCCCGATGCAGGCGCCGGGCGGAAGGGTGACGTCCTTGTCAATGATTGCGTTACGGATTCTTGCGTGCCGCCCTACGCGAACTCCCTCCATCAACACAGTATTCTCGACGAGCGAATCTGCGTCAAGTCGAACGTTTGGAGACAGCACGGACCGGATCAACCGGCCCCCTTGAATAACGCATCCGTTGGAGACAATCGAATCGAGGGCTTCTCCCCTTGCCCCGTGCGCGGTGTTGTCGGAGGGGAAGATCTTTGCGGGTGGAGCCTGGGGCTGGTAGGTTCGTATGGGCCACGCCCCGTCGTACAGATCGAACCGGGGGGTGGGAGAGAGAAGGTCCATGTTTGCCTCGTAGTATGCATCCATGGTTCCCACGTCTCTCCAGTAGGCTTCTTGTCCCGGCGTGGGGGGGGCGAGTTCATATGCCCGGAGCTTTCGATTCTTGATCATGGCCGGAAGGATATTCTTCCCGAAATCGTGCTCGGTCTCGCAAGTTCCGTCCCGGGCGAGTTCCTCGAAAAGAACGCGCGCGTTGAAGATGTAGATGCCCATGGAGGCATAGCTTCGGTCCTTCTTTCCGGGAATCGTGGCGGGTTGCTCCGGCTTTTCTTGAAACCCCTTTACCCGTCCGCCTTGTCCGACGTTCAGAACGCCCAACTGCCTGCAGTCTTGCTGCGGCCTCTCCACGACCCCGATCGTGAGGTCCGCCCTCTTCCGGATGTGGAATTCGAGCATCCCGGCATAGTCCATTTTGTAGACATGGTCGCCCGCGAGGACGAGCACGAAGTCCGGGTTCTCCTGCTCGAGGGTATCGAGGTTCTGGTAGACGGAATCCGCTGTTCCACGGTACCAGTCTTCGCAGATCTTCTTCTGGGCCGGGATGACGTCGATGCACTCGTTCAATTCCGGATGGAACACGTTCCATCCCATCTCGATGTGATGGGCGAGAGATTTCGACTTGTATTGCGTCAGGACATGGATCCTGCGTATGCCGGAGTGGAGGCAGTTGGAGAGAGTGAAATCGATGATTCGATAGGCGCCCCCGAACGGAACGGCCGGTTTCGCCCGCACATCGGTGAGAGGACGAAGCCTTTCCCCCTTGCCGCCCGCCATGATGAGCGTGGATAGCCTCTTCACTGGGTTTGTCATGGGCTCTACCCTTTCGTGAAATACTTCAGAAGCATCGGATCCAGGCGGGGGCCATTCGGGCCGCATTCGTGTCCGCAAAGACGAGGCGATAGCAGAAGTCCTTGAGTACGGGGAGATTCTTTTGGAAGGCCTCACAGCCCGCAGGACGGAGGGTCTTGAGGCCTCCGGCCCGGATGAAGACCACCGATGCGTCGTGACATTCCTTTTGCAGGCTTTCGATCAAGCTGTTCGCTGATTTTTCGTTGAAATCGCCGGATAGATCCAATCGAACACGATCCCCCTGCCGTATAATGGAGATCTCGAGACCGGGTGCCATGATCCTCTCCCTCTTCTCTTGTATCTACGCCAGACGCCTATGTCTCGATTGCCCAGGGCAGACCCAGTTCCTTCACCCGTCGCCGAATCTTCAGATAGGCCGTGAGGAGCGCCGACAGGACGACGTCCCGTTCGGTGTCCGTCCTGCAGGTTTCCATTTCGTCACAAAGGAACCGGTAGAAGTGGCAGGTTCGTTTCAGTTCCAGTAGTCCAGGGGGAAAGGGCCTCGGCGCCGCGTTCTCCCCGGTTAAGGGCATCCTCACTGCCTCTTGCGGTACAGTCATGGGATCCTCTCCTCTCTTGTGTGGGCGTTTCCTTTCTCCGGGCCGGATAGAGCCACCGAGGATCATGGGTCATGGAAAGCAGGCGCACCCAGGTTACGGAGCTTGAAGTTCTTGAAGACTCGGTGCCCGTCGTAATCGAGGACCCGGAGGTCATGGGTCTGGTGGAGGTCATCCATGATCACATCGAAGTGCCTTCCATACTTCCGCTTGAGCTCGTCCATGCCGACTTCGTAGGCGATGAACTTGTCGAGGCCTTTTGCCGTCAGCTTCTCGAGGAAGGCCGGTTCGGTGAAGGAATCATACGAGGTTATTACAACAATGGGTCCGGAGCCGGTGAAGAAAATACCGCCTTTCATGGCCAACCTCCTCTCTCGTGGGTCTACACCCTGCGAATCTCCTTGATGTCCACAGCTACACAAAGCAAGCCATGTGCCAGGCAGACGGGGAACAGAATGGACACCGAGGGCCTGAATGACAGGGGAATCAGAAGAACTTGACGAGAGGGATCGCAAGGGGTGCGCCTTTCCAGTGGTTGGGTCCTTTACAGTCTGAAAAGACCCCTTACAGCCCCGGGGTGCCGGTCTATTTCTTCTTGCCTTTCCCTTTGCCGAAGAGGCTGAAGGCGGCTGAGGGAGACTCGACGACCTTCTGGATCTTCTTCTGCATGTCCCGTTGCTCTTCCCTGTCCTTCTGCTTCCAGGCCCCTTCGATTTTCTCGACCAGCTCATCGATCTCGCAGGGCTTGGTCAGGTAGTCGTAGGCACCAAGCCTCATGGCGTCCAGGGCTGTGTCGATGGACCCGTGACCCGTCAGGATCAGCGTCTCTGTAAACAACCCGAGCTTCTGGATTTCCTTTAGCGTCGTGATGCCGTCCATGCCGGGCATTTTCAGGTCCAGAACCACCACGTCGTAGTTGCTTTTCTGCAGGGCACGGATCGCGTTGCCGCCGCTGTTCACAGCGGTCACGCGATACCCCCGGCTTGTCAAGAGCTTCGACATGTTGCTCGTGAAGACCTCTTCATCGTCCACCAGCAGTAAGGTTGATCCTTTCATCGGGTATTCCTCCTGTCTGTTTCTCTTGCTCCCTCAGGCGACCCTCCAGGTCCGGAGGGGGCTTCAAGGGAAAGAAGAGCGTGAAGATTGTCTCGGAGCCGGGCTCACTTTCAACCGCAATCGTTCCGCCGAGGCGCCTGACAATCGCGTAGCATATGGAAAGCCCCAGGCCGGTTCCCTTGCCCACGGGCTTGGTCGTGAAGAAGGGGTCGAAGATCTTGTCCAGATGGTCCGGACGAATTCCGCAACCCGTGTCTGCGATGACAACCTCCACGCCTGCATTATCCTGCGATCTCGTGCCGATTCGGATGCTTCCGTAGGGCTTGCCTTCATGAGCGTCGATCGCGTTGGTGATCAGGTTCAGGAAGACTTGTTGCAGCTGGGACGGGTCGGAAAGGATAGGCGGAAGATTCTCTTCCATTTCGGTCTGGAATCGGATGCCGTTCGACCCGGCCTCCCTTTCCGTGAGGTCTACCACCTCTTCCAGGAATGCATTGATCGATACGGACTCCACAACGGATTTCGTTCGTCGGGAGAAGCGGAGCAGGTTCTGTGTCAGACGCTTGCACCGGTGGACCTGGGCGTCGATCTGGCAGAGGGACTCGTGCAGTTGGACCTTGAACTCTCCGTCCAGAGACGGCGTTTGCCCCACCGAGTCGAGCAGGATTTGCCGCTCGGTGAGAATGATGGCGAGGGGGTTGTTGATTTCGTGGGCCACGCCTGCGGAGAGCTCTCCCACAGAGGCCAACTTGCCCGCCTGCTGGAGCTGGCGGTTCAGCCGATCTGCTTCCCCGTCTCGTTTCTTGATGAGGTTGACCATGTACCGTGTGGTCACGAAGGAGGCGAGTAGAAGGGTCAAGGCGCTGATGTGCAGAAAGATCAGAATCGCCCAATTGGCGTGATTCACTGCCTGGAATGTCTCTGCGTAGTCCTGCCTGACCACGAGCATCCATCGAGGTTCCTCGAGCCATTCCTCTGCCAGGATCTGGTGGTCCATACCCAGTCCATTGCCCCCCTTGCCGCTCTTCCATTCACGGATCCGGGTCGTCCCGAAGGGGACGTCCACGGAAAAGGGGGCTTTTTCCATGATGTGTCCGCCGAAACGGGGGGTGGTCTGATAGAGGCCCTCTTCATTCAGGAGGAAGATCTCGCCCGTCTTCCCAAACTTCACCTGCTCGACCAGAGACCGGAAGGCCTCGGTATTGATGGTGGCCCTCAGGATCCATTTCTTTCCGGCTTCCGAACGTGAAACGGCGATGATGAAGTGCGGGACCTTTCGGAATCCCAGGAACATGTCGCTAATGAAGATACCCCTTTCCATGACGGGCCGGAACCAGAATGCCTGGGAATAGTTCTTGCCCATGAGGTCGTGGGGACCGACGTAGGCCAGGTGCCTGCCCTGTTCGTCGATGACCCCCAGATCGGCGTAAGAGCCGTCCCCCCGGTTCAGGGCTTCGAGCACGGAAGCGAGGTTTTTCTGATTTTGCAGGGCGTCCAGGGAATGGGTTGCGGCGACCAACTGCAGTCGAGAGCGACGCTCCTCGAGGAAGAGGTCGATCACCTGTCGATGGTGATCGACCCGTTCGTGGAAGGCGCTGAGCATCTTGTCTCGGGTAAACCCTGCGTAGTGGATATGAATCCCCCAACCGACCAGAAGCAGAGGCGCCAGGGAACAGACCAAGGTGGTCCAGATGAACTTGCGGTACAGAGGGGAGTAGGGATTGTCGCCTTTGTCCTTTGCCATTCCTGCTCCTTCATCATTGAAGGTCCCAATCAGCAATCCCTATGCCATCCGAAGGGCCCGGGGAAAGGCTCGTCAACCGTTCAAGAACAAAAGGGATTCGGAGCGCCTGCCCGGTATTTCGAACTTTCCGCAACCGGCTTTCGTGTTGGGGTTCTTGACAGGCTGTAAAAGTCGGGGGTTATCCTTCTGCCCGGGCGATGTTGAGGCCGTACTGAAGGATCAGGTAGAGCAGGTAGATGGCCAGGAGCCAGGCGCCTTGCCATCTCTTGAACGTTCCGTCTCTGTTCATGGAGATGAAAACACGGAAGGAGTACAGAATGATGAGCATGGCCGGGAAGTGGAACAGAAAGAAATTCGGCGGGATTTCCAGGGGCCTGGCCGCGGCCGCAGCCCCGATTACGAAGAGGCAGTTCAGTACGTCTGCGCCCACAATGTTGCCGACCGTGATTTCCGGGTGACCCTTTCGGACCGCAGCGACGGCGGTCATCAGCTCGGGCAGGGAGGTCCCGAAGGCCACCATGGTGGCGGCAATGACGTCATCAGGGACCCCGATCCGGGAGGCCAGTTCTGCGGCGCTCGGGATGAGCAGACGCGCAGCCACGACCACGAGGAACAACCCGCCCAGGCACAGGCCCAGCGACTTGCCCAATGCCGCAGTCTCCTGGTCATCTTCCACCTCCCCGGTGGAAGCAGCCGCTGCACCGTTCCTTGCCCACAGGTAGGTGACGTACATGTAGGCAAAGAGCAAGAGCAGGAAGAAGAACCCCACCCATCGGCCCAGTGTGGGTTGTGCCGGCGCCCTTGCCAAGGCGGCCAGAGAAACGAGCACCAGCAGGGTGGCTGCACCCACCTGCACCCAGCCCGTCCGGTTCAGGATGAAGCGGTTGACCGGGACCGATGCCAGCAGACAGGTCATGCCGAAGATCAGGCCGGTGTCGCAGATGATGGAACCGACCCCGTTGCCGAGGGCAAGCCCGGGATTGCCCATCCATGCCGCCATGACGGAGACAAACGCCTCCGGGGTTGTGGTCCCCAGAGAAATGATGGTGGCGCCGATCACGATCCGGGGGAGGCCCGTCCTGCGGGCAAGCTGGACGGCGCCTTCGATCATCCAGTCTGCCCCCTTGGAGAGGACGAGGATGCAGACTGCGATCAAACCCACCAACCAGAGGGTCGGAAAGCCGCCCACAAGCTCCGCCAGTGCCTGATCGTCTCCGATCCAGTGCAGAATCGTCTGCCCCATGTGACCGACTTCCGATGTGTGAACGAAAAAACTCCCGATTCGGATCACATGGTTATGCCACGAAAGTGCGACCCGTGGCAAACAGGGAGGGCACTCAGAACTTGAAAATCATCCGAAGTCCGAACATGTCCTCGTGGTCCACCCGCTTTGTGCCGTCCTCGTTGTTCTTGTCCCCGGTGAGAATCCCGTCTCCGTCCAGATAGACGTAGTTGAATTGCCAGCGGAGCATGGGGTTCCAGGTCCAGCAGACGCCGACGGTGAACTCGTTCACTTCGTCGGCTCCTTCCAAAATCCGGTACGTGTCACCGGCATACGAAACGGACTCGAACAAGTTGTTGCTCGTTTTCGTGTAGGTATACCGGATCAGAACCTCCCAGGCCCCTGTCCCTTCGAAACGAACGGGGTCGAAGTCCAGGTCAGGCCTCGGCGCCTTCCAGCCGAAATTGCCCACACCCTTGTTCTCTCCGGTCAGGTAGTAGCTCACCCAGGTGCTCCAGGACCGGACCTGGCCGTTCTCATCCAGGACCTGGGTGCCGTCCGTGGCGAAGACCCGGATGTTTTCGTACTGGGCGACAAGATACTCGCTGCTCAGGGTGAAGGGGCCGAGGAGGTAATGGATTTCAAAGCCCCATCGATCCCTGCTCCCCACTTCCCCGGTCCCCGGGTCCTCCGTTTCCCATGTCCAGAACTTGTCGTCCCGGACGGCTGCCCCGTATCCCTTCTGCTCGAATCGTTTCGTCGGGATCGACTGGTCCCCGAGGCTTCCTTCTGCGCAGAGGTGAAGGCCGTGCAGGAACCGGATATTCGTATTCCGGAAGGGTGAAACGAAGACTCGTCCGAACAGGTCCTTGTGGTCGTCTACATCCCCTTTCGGGGAGTCCGCCTCCATGCCCGCCCCGGTGAAACCCGCCAGGTTCCAGGTTGCGGCCTTATTGAACACGTTTCCCCAGATCCACCATCCCCGGTCGAAGTAGGGGTAGATCGGCGTCCCGGCACCCCGTTCCATGAAATTCACACGATTGTCCATGGTCCACCAGGAGGTGCTGAAGGGGGGTTTCATCTGCCCACCCCGCAAGTGGAGCCAGTCGCGAAACCTGAAATCGGCCCAGGCGTTCCGGATGTAAGGGGAGTCGGCAAACTCCGCCTGGACACGCCAGGTGAGGTAGCGGAAGAAGGCCCCCTGGAAGTCGATCCGGGCACGCCGGATGTCGAACTGGGGAGAGGAGTTCCCGCTATTGCCGCCGTAGAATTTTGTGTCGAAATGCAGGTTGCCTCGAATCTTCATCCGGAATTTTTCGTTCGGGGTGGAGAGGATAAGGTCGTTGTCCCAGTAGACGACAAGCGGAATTCCTCCCCTTTCTTCGATGCGTTGTTCGCCCTTGTCGGCGCTCTGCTCCTCTGCTCGAGCGTGCTTTCCGGAGGACAGGAGGACTGCCATCAACAGGAACGGGACAAGGCGAACCCTTCTTTTCATCTGTACTCCTCCTTCTGATAGGCCGGGAAATGGTTTGCGACACGGAACAGCAACGGGTGTGCCAATCAGAGTCTCGAGAGCGAAACCGAGGGAAAGAGGCCGAAAGACATCATCCATACCGGTGTGAAGAGTTCAGTGCCCCTCGGGAAGCAAGCAGAGGCGGTGTGTCGGCATCCTTTACAGGTTGGAAAGAAGGACGACAATGTCTCGAATCCGAGCTGCCGGGGATGGGACCCCGTTTCCGGAAATGCGCTGGTCTGCAAGGGGGCATAGCCTTTTCCGTTGATGGCATAGGAGTTGCTTTTTCTTCGAATGATGAATCGGCCTCTGTGGAGGGCGATGAAACCGTCCAGGTATAGGAGAAAAACATGAAGATTCTGGTAGGGTATGCTGGCTCGAATTTATCCGACAAGGCGTTGAGACTGGCCCGGGAGCGTGGAAAGAGTCTTGGTGCGAAGCTTTATGTACTGCATTCGAAAGTCACTGATTTACCCCAAAGGGAGCACGAACTGGATTTACAGGAGATGGAGAAGGTGAGAAGACTTCTCGAAGAGGAGGGACTTCTTTGCGAAACGTACGTGTCAATTCGTAACATGACACCAGGAGAACATCTGGTTCAGTTTGCAGAAGAAAATGGGATCGATGAGATCATTGTTGGTGTCAAACAAAAATCAAAGGTAGGGAAATTGCTTCTGGGCTCCACTGCCCAGCACGTGATTCTAAATGCTCCCTGTCCTGTTGTTTCGGTACCCTGAAGCGCCTTGGGAATCCAACCCCCTACGACATTCATTCTACGGAAGAGAAGCTTGGATTCTTATCGAGGAAGGGGTGAGCCGAAGCTCGTCTGGGGAAGGAACTTCCTGGAGGGGAAGAGACAACGGGGATCTTTGCAGGCCCGCTCCCGTGTTTACAGGCTGTCAAAGGTTCTGACAACGTTTCTTCCGCGGCAAGGGGCCTTGGTCCGGGCAAATGCACGGAAACCGCTCCCAGACACTCATCCTTTCCGAACCGTCCCCGCCTTTTCCCCGTGGCACAGCCATTGCTTTTCACCCCAGGTGTCCGGCAGGGAGCGGTCGATGTGTCCCCCCGGCCGAGCGACGGGACTCAACTCAAGAAGAGCGAGATTTCCTTGACTATGTACAGGCGGCTTCGTCTCAACATCATTCTTCTCATCCTTCTCATCTCCTTGACGCCCTTTCTGTTGCTCGGTGGCATCATCTCCCACGAGTACGCTTTCATGTTTCGAAACGGCCTGGAGAAGCAGATCAAGTACCGCGCCCGGGTGCAGGCGAATTCGGTGGATCTCTACCTCAAGGGCCGTGCCGCGATTCTCTCCGGAATGGCGGACCTCCACACCATGAATTCCTTGGTGGAGGAAGAGGGACTGGCCCGCCTTCTCGAGATCATCAACATCCGGTCGGGTGGCTTCGTGGACCTGGGCGTCATCGACGACAAGGGAGAGCACCTGGCGTACGTGGGGCCCTACAACCTGCAAGGCCTGAATTACTACAACCAGGACTGGTTTGCCGAGGTCATGAGCAAGGGGTTCTACATCAGCGACGTGTACATGGGCTACCGGAAGATCCCGCACTACATCATTGCGGTGCGGCGCCGAGAGAACCAGCACGCCTGGATCCTCAGGGCCACGATTGATTCGGATGCCTTCAACCTGTTCGTACGAGAGGCCAAGGTCGGCGAGACCGGGGACGCGTTCATCATCAACCGGGAAGGCCGGTTCCAGACGCAGCCCCGTTTTCATGGGGCCATCCTCGGTGAGTCAGGCCTGAACCCCTCCCTGTTCGGTGAGGGGACCGTCATCGACAGGAGGACGGAGGACGACAAGACGATCCTGCTTGCCGGGAGTTGGTTGAAGAACACGGATTGGCTTCTCGTTATTACCCAGGACGCGGCCGAGGGGATGAGCGCTTTTCTCAAGACGAGAAACGCCCAACGGATTTACATGGGGATCGGCTGTTGCGCGATTCTTCTGGTCACGATCTTCACAACCCATCTGAGTGTCCGGCGGCTCGAAAAAACCTATCAGAGAAGGGGCGAGTTCAACGCGAAACTGCTTCAGGCGGACAAGCTTGCGGCCCTCGGAAAAATGGCCGCCGGGATTGCCCACGAAGTCAACAATCCCTTGGCCGTGATCGGCGAAAAGGCGGGCTGGATGGAAGATCTCCTGGAGGAAGAAGAATTCCGAGGCAGCCCCAACTACCAGGAATACAAGACTTCGCTCGAGAAGATCTCGCTCCACGTGGAACGGGCGAGGAAGATCATCTACAACATGCTCAGCTACGCCCGCAAGATGGAACCTCATCTGGAGGATATCAATGTCAATGACGTGGTAAACCAGACGGTAACCTTTCTGGACAACTTGGCACGCATCAACAACATCAAGCTCGAGACCGACCTCCAGCCTGAGTTGCCGATCATTGCCGGCGACCAGGCGAAACTGCAGCAGGTGTTCCTGAACCTCATCAACAACGCAATGGATGCGATCGGCAAGGACGGTCGGGTACAGGTCCGTACGGGCAACGAAAACGCCCACATCACCGTCGACATCCGGGACGACGGTCCGGGTATTCCGAAAGCCATGCAAAGGAAGATCTTCGATCCTTTCTTCACGACCAAGCAGACGGGGAAGGGAACCGGTCTTGGTTTGTGGATCTGCTTCGACATCATTCAGAACATGGGGGGAACCATCCGGCTGGAAAGCGCAGAGGGCGAGGGATCGACCTTCTCCGTTGCGTTGCCGATTGTTCCGCCCCAGAAGAAATAGAAGGAGACGGAACGGTGGAAAACTTTCGGGTGTTGGTCGTTGACGACGAAACCGACTTCTTGGAGACGATCATCAAGCGCCTCAAGAAGAGAGACTTGGAGGCCGAGGGCGTCTCAAGCGGAGAGGCGGCGGTGGAGTTAATGAAGGAGAGGCGTTTCGACGTTGTGCTGATGGATATCAAGATGCCCGGAGGTATGGACGGGATCGAGGCATTCCGGGCATTGAAGGTCCTCCAACCTCTGACCGAGGTGATCTTCCTGACCGGGCATGCAACGCTGGAAAGCAGCGTCGAGGGGATGAAGCTCGGCGCGTTCGATTACCTGATCAAGCCCGTAAAGCTGGACGATCTGCTGCCAAAGCTCGCAGAGGCCTTCCGGAAGAAGAACGCCCACGAACAGAAGATCAAGAACTACAAGATCCAGCAGCTCATTCGTCACCCCGCCAGCATCTTCGACCTGGAGAAGGATGATTTTCTGCCGAACGAATGACACCGTTCGGCTCGCAAGGGAAGGAACAAGATGGTCTTCAAGAACAAGATCTTTCAGCTCTTCCTCGCCTTTGGGGTTGGCGTTGTGGTTCTGTTGCTGCCCAGACCCGAAGGAACTCAATTCAGGATATCGGGGGATTCGGGCCAGAGACTCTATGAGCAGATCTCGGACAGGTTTCAGCTTCTGGAGCAGGAAGGAAGTGACGGCCAAGCGTACGTCATCGAACTGAAGAACCCTTCCGGCATGGAGATGCCCGGTGCCTACATCGCCCAAACCGCATCGCAGCTGGGTCTATCCGGCCTCGAGGTCGGTTTTCTCAATGGGCTGTCCCCCAAAGCAAGAAACTTCCTGGCAGTACTCGCCGGCCTGATTGTCCTCTTCGTTGTCGAGCCGATTCCTTTGGAGATCACTGCCATCTGTATCGGCGTCTTCCTCGTTCTCATGGGGGTCGCCGACGTGAAGGAAGCCTGGGCACCCTACATGCACCCGGTCGTGGTCTTCATCATGTGCTGTCTGATCTTTGCCATTGCCCTCGACAAGGCCGGACTGACCCAGCGGTTGGGGTGCTTCATCATGCGGAGGGCGGGCTCCAGCGTAACCAAGTTCACGTTCATTCTCGCCATCGGTCTCGGTTGGGCCTCGTCCTTCATGCACGATGCGGCTGCGTGCGCCGTGGGTATCGTGACCATGCTCCCGTTGATGAAGGCCGCCAACATCAAGCCCCACACGAAAACGGCCAAGTTCATGATGCTCTCTCTCCCCTTCGCCTGCTCCTGCGGAGGGATGGGAACCCTGGTGGGAGGGGGCCGGTGCATGGTTTCCGCAGCCTTTCTGAAGGAGTTTACGGGCATCGAGATCACCTTCTTTGACTGGATTCTGTACGCCATGCCCGCGGCTTTGGTGACGGTACCGATCGCCGTGTTGATCGTGTATCTGGTCTTTCGGCCGGATCCGTCGATCGAGCTGCCCAAGTTCGACAAAGAGCTCGGCCCCTGGAGCGTCATGGAAAAGAAGGCGGTTATCATTGTCACTGCAACGTTCCTTCTCTGGTTGACCAAAGGGCTCCACGGGTTTGACTACTCTGTGACCGGGATGCTGGGGGTATCCGCACTGGTTCTGTTTGGGGTCCTCAAATGGCAAGACGTTCATGAACATCTCGAATGGGGAACGGCCCTCTTTATCTTTGGAGGAGGAATCTCGCTCGGACTGGCGATGGGATACTCGGGGGCCGCCGCGTATTTTGCCAATTTGTTCTTCCCCGTCGTGCAGGGCGGGGGGTGGCTCCTTCTTTTTGTTGGCGTCGGAGTGTTCGGGGCCTTGATCACGAATGCGATGGCAAACGTGGCGGCAGCGGCCCTGATCCTGCCGATCGTGATTCCCATGGCCCAGCTGGAGGGCGTGAATCCCGTGATTCTGGCCCTGTGTTTGGGAATGGCCACCTCTTTCGCCATGCTGCTGGTCATCGGCTGTCCACCCAACGCGATCTCATACAGCTACCGGCAGTTCAAGGCCGGCGATCTGAGCAAGGCAGGCGTTGTCGCAACACCGGTTCTCCTTCTGGTGCTGGTACTGGTTGCGTCCGCCTGGTGGCGAATCGTCGGGTTGTTGTGACGGAAAAACGTAAAGTGGTAGAATTCAATCCTATGAGATCCGAGGAAGATACGGTTCGCGTCCTCCTGGTGGACGACGAGCCGGATTACCGGGAGACGATTGGAAAGCGCTTGCGGGCTCGAGGCTTCCAGGTCTCGGAAGCTTCAAACGGCCGGGAGGCCCTGGAGGCCCTGAGCCGGGAGCAGGCGGACGTGGTGGTGATGGATGTGAAGATGCCCGTCATGGACGGGCTCGAAGCCCTTCCAGAGATCAAGGAGGCGTTTCCCCGGGTCGAAGTCATCCTGCTCACCGGGCATGCCAGCCCTGAAGACGGCGTGACGGGCATCAAGGCCGGAGCCTTTGATTACCTCTGCAAGCCGGTCAAGCTCGAACACCTGATGAGCAAGGTTCGACAGGCCCGGGACAAGCTCCTCTGGGAGGAGGAAAGGGCGCGGCAGGCCGAATTCAGGGAAAGGATGGAACAGCAGATGATTGTCACGGAGCGGCTCGCCTCGGTGGGGGTCATGGCTTCCGGCGTGGCGCACGAGATCAACAATCCCCTGGCGATTATCCAAGAGGCGGCCGGCTGGATAGGAAACCTTCTCGGCAAGGCGGAAATGGCCGACATGCCGCGGAAGGAGGACTTCGAGAAGGCCCTGGAGAAGATCTTCAAGAGTGTGGAAAGGGCGAAGAAGATCACGCATCAGCTGCTGGGCTTCGTGAGAAAGACCGAATCGATCTCGAAGGAGGTCCACCTTGAGGAGTTTGTCGGAGAGGTGATCAGCCTGGTGGAGAGAGAGGCGAAGGACAGAAACGTTCGGCTCCTGGCGGATGTGCAACCGCAGTGCGCGGCCCTTTGGACCGATCCCAACCCACTGCGACAGGTGCTGCTCAACCTGGCTACGAACGCGATCCATGCCTGTGGTAGGGAAGGGGAAGTGATGATTCGCGCTCGCCAGAAGGAGCATGAAACCATCCTGTCCGTGAGGGACGAAGGACAGGGGATCCCCAAAGAGGATCTGTATCGGATTTTCGAGCCCTTCTTCACGACGAAGTCTCCGGACCAGGGGACGGGGCTGGGCCTGTTCGTCAGCCGCAACATGGTCGAAAAGCTCGGCGGAAAGCTCGAAGTGGAGAGTCAACTGGGCCGGGGATCCACCTTTTGGGTGAAGTTGCCTCAACGCCCGGACATTCCAAGAGAGGACTTCCCGAACGACAGGGGAGCATCGTAGAATATAGAAAGGACACTTGCCATGGTCAAGATCCCGATCAACATCCTGATCGTTGATGACGAGGAAGACTTCGTCGAGATGCTCTGCCTGCGGTTGCAGGATCAGGGAAACAACGTCAAAGGGGTCCATGACGGCCGGGGCTGTCTGCGAGCCCTCGAGGAGGAGGATGTGGACGTGGTCGTCCTGGACATCAAGATGCCCGGCATGGACGGCATCGAGACATTGCAGGAAATCAAGAGGCAGGCTCCGATTACCGAAGTGATCCTTCTGACGGGACACGGATCTATCGAGACTGCCGTTGATGGAATGAAGCTCGGCGCCTTTGACTACCTGAGAAAACCCGCCGCCTTCGAGGAATTGCTGGAGAAACTGGAAGCGGCCCGAGAGAGGAAGGCGGACCAGGAAGACCGGATTCGAAGGGCGGAGGCACAGGCGCTTCTGCGAAGAACCGGTGACGTCTGAATGCGGCCCGAACCGGCTTCATTCGATTTTCGAGCGGCCTCGAGGAACCCTGATGACCAAGAAGACAGACCACGAACAAAGCCAGCCGTCCTTTCGCTCGTTGCGGCGCAGGCTGCTGGTCTGGCTGCTCACCGGTTATGCGGTGCCCCTGGTTCTGCTGGTCGTCTGTTTCCAGAGTCCATTCGGTTTTCATCGAAGAATGATCCTTGGCATTGTCGGCCTTGTGCTTGTGACGATCCTTTCGGTGATGATCGTCGCAACGAACAGGGTTCTCGAGAAGGCCCAGCGGATTCAAGAGTCCCAAGGGGAGTTCCATTCGCAATTGTATCAGGCCTCCAGGCTGGTGGCCGTAGGGGAACTGGCCGCCGGTGTGGCCCATGAGATCAACAATCCCCTTGCCATCATCGCGGCCGGGAGCGGCCTCGTGCGGGATATGCTCGACCCGGAGGTTTCGCTGGATGCCTCGCCCGAGGAAATCAGGAAGGAACTGGACAAGATCGATGCAGCCGTCTACAGGGCAAGGAATGTCACGCAGACCCTGATGAAATTCGTGAGCAGGGGAGCGGGTGCTCCCGTGCCGACGAATGTCCACAAGATCCTGGACGAGATCCTGGAAGGCATGAAGGTGCGGGAGTTCGAGCTTGCCAACATAGCGGTGGAAAGAGACTACGATCCTGCCATGCCGGAGATTCTTCTGGATCCGGATCAAATCCGGCAGGTATTCCTCAACCTCATCAACAACGCAGGGGATGCCATCGAAGGGGCCGGGAAGGTCTCCCTGATCACGAGCCACGATGACAACGTGGTGAAGGTCACCATCACGGACACCGGAAAGGGAATGACAACGGAACAGATGGGAAAGATCTTTCTGCCCTTTTACACCACCAAAGAGGTCGGCAAGGGAACCGGGCTCGGACTGAGCGTCAGCCTGAGCATCGTTGAGGCCCTCGGAGGCAGAATCGAGATGCAAAGCATGCCCGGCAAGGGCAGTTCCTTCATTGTCATCCTTCCAGCTAGGCGTCCGGAACGGACCGAGGAGCCACAGTCTTCTTGAACATCGTCCGGAGACCATACTTCAATGGTGGCCCGAAGCCGTGGCTGCCAGGAACAATTGAAAAAATCGGGGGAAGGGTGTATAAAAGAAAACTGGTAAGTTCCGGATACTTATAGTCTTTTCATGCCACCTCTTGATGACCCTGTTCGGGGGACTTGCCCTGTGAAGAAATGGCTCTCCAGCATCTTCCAAGGTGCGCCGAAGCGCTCGAAGGCGAACCTGACGACTGTACAAGCCAAGTTTACCGACTTCCTCGATATCCTTGACAACAACAACCGTGTGTTGAAGATCATCGGCGATATGGAGGAAAAGGCCCAGGGCGAGTACCTCTTCGATATCAACTACATTCGTTCCAGCCTGGCCGAGATTCGTCAGGGCGTCCGTGAAATTATCGAGGGCATGATCTCTCTCGGTGGCGAAGCCTACACGGGCCTGCGAGAGCGCTACGGGAAGATCGATGCGGAGCTCGGTCGGGTCCTGCCGGAAAGCCGTCCGGTGGAAAAGGACGCATTCACGATTCCCTTCGGCGAGGTGGGGTGCGACCGTGCCTGGAGCGTGGGGAGCAAGTGTGCCCAACTGGGAGAGATGAAATCGCAACTGGGGCTTCCGACGCCCGACGGCTTCGCGATCAGTGCCTGGGCCTACAAGCATTTCGTCGACGCCAACGACCTGCAGACCCGAGTCAGCCAGTGCATCGATTCGGTGGATTTCAAGCGAGTCGGGGATCTCCAGCGTGTCAGCGAGGAGATCCGGACCATGGTGTTGTCGAGCCCGGTGCCGGAGGATCTTGCCGAGGAGATTCGAAGGTGCTACACGGAGTTGAAGGAGCGTGCTCCCTCGGTGGGGGTTGCCCTGCGTTCGAGCGCGATCGGAGAGGATACGCTGTTCAGCTTTGCGGGGCAGTATGAATCGTTCCTGAATGTGGGGCCCGACGACCTGATCGACCGCTACCGTGATGTTCTTGTAAGCAAATTCACCCCCCAGGCGATCTACTACTATCTCAGCCACTCCCTTTCTGAAGCAGACCTGGCCATGGCCGTCGGGTGTGTCACCATGGTGGACGCCACCTCGAGCGGGGTGATCTATACCCGCGATCCCGTCCGCCCGGGGGACGACTCGCTCGTGATCTACAGCATCTTCGGCCTGGGCAAGTACCTGGTGGACGGCACCCTGATGCCGGACGTCTTCCGGGTGTCGCGCGGGGACCTTCGGATGGAGGAGATGGAGATCCAGAGAAAGCCCGTCAAGCTCGTCTCCTCGGAGGAGAGGGGGACGGTGGAAGCGCCCGTTCCCGAGGCGGAACAGAGGTTGCAGTCCCTCAGTGAAGACCAGGTCAGAAAACTCGCGGAGTTTGCGTTGAAGGTGGAAGAGCATTACGGGGGGCCTCACGACATCGAATGGGCGATCGACCCGGAAGGCCGGCCCTTCCTCCTGCAGGCAAGACCCCTGCGGGTGATCGATACGAAGGCAGACGTGGATGAGCCGGATGTGCGGTGGTTCAAGGTCCTGGCTTCGGGCGGTACGACTGTCTGTCCAGGCGCGGGCAGCGGTCCCATCTACCAGGTGGACTCTCCTGACGGCCTGCCCGGCGTGCCGGAAGGGGTGGTGCTGGTTTATTCGAATCCCTGCCCGGGCCTGGTTACGGTGATGGGCAAGGTGAAGGCCCTGGTGACGGAAGTGGGCAGCACGGCCAGTCACATGGCCACGTTGGCCAGGGAGTACAACGTCCCCACCCTTGTGGGCCTGGAGGATGCCGTTTCCCTGCCCGCCGGGGAGGTGGCCACGGTGGATGCGACGGGCAGGGTCATCTACGCGGGCGAGGCGTCGGAGTTGATCAAGGTTCGCAACACGGACGTTCAGGTTCTGGACGACACGGGCATTTACACGCTGCTCGACCGGCTGCTGGAGAGTATCGCAACCCTGAACTTGTTGAACCCGGACGATCCGGATTTCTTGCCGGAGAAGTGCGAGACCTTCCATGATATCACTCGCTTCGTCCACCAGCGGGCCATGGAAGAGATGTTCTCCATGGGCCAGAACCTGCAGAACAAGGACCGGGTCGCCCTTCGGCTCAAGAGCGACATACCACTCAACGTGAACATCATCTTTATCGATCGGGACTTCTCGGCGCTACGCGGCAAGAAGTGGATCCAGGAAGACGAGATCGGCTCCGCCCCCATGGAGGCCCTGTGGGCAGGGATCAAACAGGAGGGATGGCCCTCCCAGGGACGGCCTGCGGACGTGAAGGGGTTCGTGTCCCTTATGAGCACGGGCTTTGCAACGGACACAAGAGGAGAGTTCTCCGAAAACAGCTTCGCCGTCCTGGGCAAAGAATATATGATCCTGAGCCTGCGTCTGGGGTATCATTTCACGACCGTGGAGGCCATGTGCACGGACCTGCCGAGCAACAACTACATCAGGATGCAATACAAGGGTGGGGGGGCCTCGCAGAGCAGAAGGGCGAGGCGCATCGCCCTGATGGCGGAGATCCTGTCCAGGATGGGGTTCAAGCATTCAGGGAGGGGCGACTTCATGGATGCGAAGATCTCCTATGAGGACCACCGCACGACGGCGGAGAAGCTCTCTCTTCTCGGCCGGCTCACGATGATGACGAAGCAGCTGGACATGGCCCTGTCCAATGATGCCGTCGCCCAGTGGTACACCCAGGATTTCCTGAAACAGCTCGGACTCGACAAAGAAGGGGCATAGAAGCTTGTGGAAGGAATGGCCTGCTAGGGGAAGCGAAGATCGATGCTGAAACCGATTCGAAGGGTCTCCCGTCTGCTGCTCGATTTCCGGCATCTCGCCTGGATCAGCTCTGCCGTGTTCTTCGTGATCCTGGGGACCGCCCTGTTCTTCGTCTATCAGAACTGGGGCATCATGCACGAGCAGATTAACAGCGATTTCAACGCACAGCAGTTGATCCTCGCTCACCAGGCCGCCACCGAGATCGATATGGATCTCGAGGACATCCGGGCCGAGATCACGATCCTGAAGAGACTCCTGGCCGAGGCCCCGGAGAGCATGCGGGACGAGGCGATGCAGGCGGTAGTGGATCGAACCCGGTCCAAGGGGCTGATCGAGATCGGGCTCGTGGACGCGGAAGGGAAGATCCTGGCACGGGAGCCGTCGCGCGACCCGGCCTGGTCCGAGGGAACGGATTCTTTCGAGGATTGCAGGTGGGACGAAGAAGGGCACATGGTCCTCGGGCCCCTTCGCATGGACGAGCAGTCCACGGTAACGAGCATTTTGTGCTCGAGGATGGACTCCCCTGAAGCGGAGGAAAGCCTGCTCATTGCACGGCTGGACGTGGCCCGGCTCATCGCGAGCGTGACCCGGTCGATCCGTTCCGGACGGACGGGCTATGCGTGGGTGATCGATGAGAACGGCGTCTTCCTCTACCACCCGGACAACGAGTTCATCGGCCAGAGCGCCTTTGCGATTCGCGAAAAGCGAATGCCCTACGTCAGCTTCGACCAGATCAACCACATCATGAAAGACCGGATGTTCCGGGGCGAAGAGGGCACCGGAGTCTACATAAGCGGGTGGCATCGCGGAATCGAGGGACAGATGACGAAGCTGATCGCCTTCACATCTGTGAAGACGGCGGCCCTGATGCCGGAAAGCATGTGGTCCGTGGCCGTGGTGGCGCCGATCAAGGAAGTGGCCGAACCGGTTCGTTTCGTTTACAACCGTCATGCTGCGGTGGGGGCGGCCCTGATCGCAAGCATGTTCCTCTTCGGCCT
>Ga0180434_10001446_pt1 | contig 33830 bp, 31 predicted proteins | sample SS_ome_7_FD_132453 | JGI IMG/M metagenome (GOLD analysis project Ga0180434, IMG submission 132453) | Hypersaline lake sediment archaeal communities from the Salton Sea, California, USA - SS_1_D_2 metaG | ecosystem: Environmental > Aquatic > Non-marine Saline and Alkaline > Hypersaline >... | reverse complement strand
GGCCCCGGCGGCCCCGGCGGCCCCGGCGGCCCCAGCGGCCCCGGCGGACATCGCAGCGTCCGGCGCCGCGCCGACGCCGCCCCCGGTCCGGGCGGCCACATCGGTAGCCCCGGCGGCAATCCCGCCGGGGACTACCAACCAGGTGATTTCGGAGGCCCCGGACCCGCTGCCCGCTGAACCAGCCGACTCGCCGGCCGCCGCGCCGCTGCTTCTGACCACGGCTGCGTGGACCCGGCGGGAGGCCAGGGGCGCCGTGGCGCGCAACACCGCCGCGACACTGACCGCGGCGAGCCTGCTGCAGACCCCGGATGTTCTGGAACAGAGCCCGAACCTGCTGGTCAACCCGGGCGCCGAATTCGGTGACCCCTCGCTGTCCGGGTTCAGCGCCGTCACCATGCCCGGATGGACGGTGACCGGGACCCCGACGGTGATCAAGTACGGGACGCCCCGAAGCCTCTGGCCGATCGGAACGAGTTTCCCAATGCCGAACCTGCCGTCTTTCCTGGGGTTCCCCACGGCCAACAGCGGCCCGCCCGACGGTGGCAATCAGTTCTTCGGCGGCGGCGACGTCACGACCGGCACACTGACCCAAACCGTCGATCTTCGCGGTGCCGCCGACGAGATCGACCAGGGCTCTACCACCTACAACCTCAGCGGCTGGCTGGGCGGCTTCATCTTCGATCCTTCGGGGTCCTCGGTGGAGGTCGACTTCCTCGACGCAAACAAGACTTACCTCGGCAGTGCCAAACTCAACCGGGTCGGCGCCCTCGACCGCTGGTTCCAGACCGGGTTCAAGCAACGCTCGACCGCGGGCACACTGCCGGTCGGCACCCGCTACGCGGAAGTCGTGGTCAACCTCGAAGACCGGCGCCCGCTGACCTTCGGGATTCCCTTCCTGTTCGGTGGTGTGGACTTCGACTACAACAACGCCTACGCCGACAACATCTCCTTCAGCATCAGCGCAGACCTGCCCGCCCCGCCCGCGCCCACCCCACCGGTGTCGACGGTCGGCGAACTCGACCACCTCTTCATGGTGTACATGGAGAACAAGGGTTACAACGACATCGTCAACAGCACGCAGGCCCCGTTCCTCAACAGCCTGATCAACGCCTACGGGCACGCCAACAATTACTACGGCCTGACCCATCCGAGCCTGCCGAACTACTACCCGGTCATCGGCGGCACCGACTTCGGCCTGACCTACAACTGCGCCACCCCCTGCATCGACGCGGACACCACTCTGGTCTCCAACATCACCGCGGCCGGCAAGACGTGGCGGGGCTACGCGCAGAGCCTGCAACCGGGAGCCAATCCCCTGGTGGCTGCCGGCGACTATTCACCCGACCAACTGCCTTTCCCGGCGTTCGAGTCGATCGCCAACGACCCCGAGGCCCTGGCCAACGTCGTCCCGTTGGAGCAGATGGCCGAGGATCTGAAGTCGGTCGACACCGCACCCAACTATGCCTGGTTCGCCGCCAACGAGGATTTCAACGGCGAGGGTCCGATCGACTTCCCCTGGGGCATACTCAGATTCGCGATCAGCCAGCTGACGCCCGGCAATCCGTACAACATCCCGGCGCTTGACCAGTTCCTCTCGGAGACCGTCCCGGTGGTCTTGAACTCCGCGGTGTGGAATGACCCGACCCGCAAATCGGCGCTGATCGTCACCTTCGATGAGGACAACAACAACACCTCGCTGGGGTTCGGCAACGAAGGTAACCGGGTCGTGTTCGTGGTCATCCCGTCACAGGGTGCGGTGGCGGCCGGGATGCGCAGTGACGCCTTCGTCGCCACCAACCACTACAACCACTACAGCCTGCTGCGGATGATCGAGGACTCCCTGGGACTGCCCAACCTGACCAACAACGACCTCTTCGCCGCCCCGCTGAACGAATTCTGGGACGGCACCGGGACGTCCGGCTCCGTCTCGGTGCTGTAGGCCGGTTCGGCCGGACCGTAACCCCGGCCGTGCCACCGCCCCGGATCAGTTGCGGTGGGTGGCGCGCGTCTTGACCATCGGCAGACCGGCGGTTCGTCATACTGCTCACCGTGGGTACCTACGCGGTCACCGGTTCGGCCACCGGGATGGGGCATGCCGTCCTGGAGAGGTTGCGCGCAGGGGGGCACACCGTCATCGGCGTGGACATCAAGGCGGCCGATATCGTGGCGGACCTCTCCACCCCGGCCGGGCGGCGCGGCGCGGCCGCTGACGTGCTGTCCGGGTGCTCCGGTGTGCTCGACGGCGCTGTGCTTGCTGCCGGAGTGGGGCCCACCAAGGGCGCCGAGCGGCTGATCACAGAGGTGAACTACTTCGGAGTGGTCGACCTGCTGCGGGCGTGGCGACCAGCCCTGGCCGCCGCGAACAGCGCCAAGGTGGTGGTGTTCGCCAGTAACTCGACCACCACCGTGCCACTGGTTCCCGGCCGCGCCATCCGGGCGCTGCTGGCCGGCGACCCCGAGCGGGCTCTGCGTGCCTACCGGCTTCTCGGCCCGCTCTCGCCGTCGATGGCGTACGCGGCCTCCAAGGTCGCCGTCAGCCGCTGGGTGCGCCGTAACGCGGTGACCGCGGAGTGGGCCGGGGCCGGAATACGGCTCAACGCGCTGGCCCCCGGGGTGATCATGACCCCCATGCTGGAGCAGCAACTGGCCATCCCGTCCCAGGCTGAGCACGTCCGCAGTTTCCCGGTGCCGATCGGGGGGTTCGGCGACGCCGGACATCTCGGTGACTGGGTCGTTTTCATGCTGTCGGACTCGGCGGATTTCCTCTGCGGCAGTATCGTTTTCGTCGATGGTGGCTCGGATGCGTACTTCCGGGCCGAAGACTGGCCGCGTCCGGTGCCGGCCCGACGACTGTTGTCCTATACCTGGCGAACCCGGAAGTTCTCTGAAAGGAACAGATGATGAAACCCCAGATGAGTGTGTTCGCGACAGCGGCGATCACCGCGGCCGCGCTGATGGGCTGCTCCAGCAAGTCCGAAACCCCGCAAGCCGAACCCGCGACGACCGATCCTCAGACCCAGACAGTTGAGATCTCCTACGACGATCTGTTGGAACAAAAACAGGTCAGCCGTAGCGTGAACCTGTCGGTTGGCGACTTCCTGCAGGTCAGCCTGGGCTCCAACGCCTCGACCGGTGATAAGTGGTCGGAGAAGATGCTGATCTCCGACCCGGAGGTCATGGCACAGACCGGACACGAGGCCCTCCCGCCGGTGGCGGACCGTCCGGGTGCGCCCGGCAAGGATGTATGGGTTCTCCAAGCCATGGCCCCCGGCAACACCACGGTGTCGGCAACCTACGGTGAGCCGTGGCCCGGCGGGGACAAGGACATCTGGGTGTTCACCGCAAATGTGGATGTCAGCTGACGGACCGCGAGTCACGGGCGTCACTCCCGTCACCGGATGCGTACTCTGATCGGGTGCGCATCTCCCCTGGTGTAAGGGCCGGTATCGCGGCCGGATGTCTGCTCACCGCACTACTCGCCGCGGGGTGCAGCACCACTGTCGACGGGGCCGCGACATGTCCGGGGTGCGGGATCGGCACCGAACCGGATTTCCCCACCGCCCGGCCGACCACTGAACCGCCATCGACGCCCAGCGTTCCCTCGACCGGGACCCAACCGCCGGCGGGCGTCCAGACACTGGCCCCCAACGCCAACGGCTATGTCTACATCGAGACCCGGTCGGGGAAGACTCGTTGCCAGATATCGGCCGACACGGTCGGCTGTGAGTCGGAGTTCACCGACTCCCCCCTGATCGACGGCGAGCGAGCCAACGGGGTGGAGGTCTCGGCCGGTGGCAGCAGCCGCTGGGTGTTGGGCAACCTGGGGGCCATGCCAACCACGACCATCGACTACGCCACCTACTACGCGGTGGGTTGGACCATCAAGGCCGACACCAACGGCACCCAGTTCACCAATGCCGACACCGGCCACGGCATGTTCGTCAGCACCGAAGGGGTGGGGTTCTTCTAAGCCGAAATGCCCGGAGAGCGCCGCCTAAGCTGGCGGTATGGACTTCCGCGTCTTCGTCGAGCCTCAGCAGGGCGCCAGCTATGACGACCAGCTTGGCGTCGCCCGGGCGGCCGAATCCCTGGGTTATTCGGCGTTCTTCCGTTCCGATCACTACCTGGCGATGAACACCGCCGGGCTGCCCGGCCCCAGCGACTCGTGGGTGACCCTGGCCGGTATCGCCCGGGAGACGTCCACCATCCGGCTGGGCACCCTGGTGACCTCGGCAACGTTTCGCTATCCGGGTCCGCTGGCGATCTCGGTGGCCGAGGTGGACGCGATGAGCGGCGGGCGGGTCGAGTTCGGGATCGGCGCGGGCTGGTTCGAGGCCGAGCACCGCGCGTACGGTATCCCGTTTCCCGGCCTCGGCGAGCGGTTCGACCGGCTCGAAGAACAGCTGCACATCATCACCGGACTGTGGGCCACTCCGGCCGGTGACACCTTCGACTATTCCGGCGCCCACTACACCGTCGCCGACTCCCCGGCACTGCCCAAGCCGGTGCAGCACCCCTACCCGCCGATCGTCATCGGCGGTGGCGGACCCACCCGCACCCCCAGGCTGGCCGCCCGATTCGCCGCGGAGTTCAATCTGGCGTTTCCCACACTGGACTTCGTCCCGCTGCAATACGGCCGGGTCCGAGCGGCACTGGAGCGCAGCGGCCGGTCCGCCGGCGATATCGTCTACTCCGCCGCATTCGTGGTCTGCGCCGGGACGAGCGAGCCGGAGTTGGCCAGGCGTGCGGCAGGTATCGGCCGGGATCTCGGCGAGCTTCGGACCAATTCCCCGCTGGTCGGCACGCCGGACGAAATCGCCAACCGGCTCGGTGTGTTCGCCGAAGCCGGTGTAGAGCGCGTCTACCTGCAGTTACTGGATATGTCCGATCTCGACCACCTCGAATTGTTCGCGACCGAGGTCATGCCCCGGCTGCCGGGCTGACCGCGGTGCAATCGGGCGACCGCCCCGGTTCCGGCGCAGGCCTGCGACACAGCGACCGATTGCCGGGCGGCCGGCCCGGTGGGCGCTACGGTGGGGTGCCGCCGAGCGAAGGGGACACTCATAGTGAGCGACGCGCTGGGGCTCTCGATCGGAACGACGAACCTGGTGGCCGTCCGACCGGGCCGTGGGCCTATCTTGCGGCGCTCGGTTCTGACGTTATGGGACGACCGGCCGGCGGAGGTCGGCGTCCCGTCCCAGAACCCCGCGCTGAGCAGTCCGCAACAAACCCAGGCCGGGTTGGTGCTGCGAGGGTTCGTCGAACGGGTCGGCGACCCGGTTCCGCTGGTGGCAGCCGACGGATCGACCCATCGCGGCGAGATCCTGGTGGCAGCGGCGCTGGAGGCGATGGCCCGCGAAGCCGACGACGGCCTCGCGCCGTCCGCGGTGGTGGTGACGGCGCCCGCCCACTGGGGACCTGCCGCTATCGGCGCACTGCGCGGCGCGCTGCGCGGACATCAGCCGCTGTCGCCGGGCGGAGCGCCCCCGGCGATCGTCTCCGATGCCACTGCGGCGCTGGCCGCGCTGCAGGCCGGTCCGGGGCTGCCCGACCGTGGTGTGATCGCGTTATGCGATTTCGGCGGCAGCGGCAGCTCGGTGACTCTGGTCGATGCCGGTGCGAACCTGATGCCGATTGGCGAGACGGTGCGTTTCGGGGATTTCTCCGGAGACCGGATCGATCAGGACCTGCTCGAACAGGTGCTGATCGGTATGGGTGCCGGCGGATCCGATCAGACCGGTAGAACCACAGCGGTCGGGGCACTGACCCGGTTGCGCGAGGAGTGCCGGCTCGCCAAAGAACGGCTATCCACCGAGACCGCCACGGTGCTGCCCGCCGATCTGCCGGGATACCGCACCGAGATCGGCCTCACCCGCGCCGAGTTGGAAGCCGTAATCGCCGGGCCGCTCGGCGGGTTTCTCGATGCCCTCGGAGATACGCTGGAGCGCAACAGGATTCCCGCGGTGAATCTGGCTGCAATTGCCACCGTGGGCGGCGGTGCGGCGATTCCGGTCATCAACCAACGCCTGGCGGAGGCCCTGCGGGTACCGATCATCACGATGCCGCTTCCTGGAACCGCCGCCGCGGTGGGCGCTGCCGCGCTGGCCGCACGCGGTCCGGTACCCGATGCCCCGACCGGGATGGCGACCACCGCATCGGACGCACCGACCAGCCTCGCGCAGGCAGCCTGGGCGTCCGGGGCGGCGGGACAGGCTGCCACCGAGTCGGCATCTGACGGCTCGCCCTCGGCAACCTTCCGGGCGCTGGCATGGTCGCAGGATGACGACACCGGCGGCGAACCGATTCCCTACACCGGGGCGGACTACACGGCCGCGCCGCCACCCGATGCTGCGTCGACACCGGATTCCGAGACCGGTTACCAGGACCCGATCCCGGTATCGGACCCACTGCCCTGGTATCGCCGGCCTCCGCTGATCTTCGGTCTTGCCGCAGCGGTCGCGGCGGTAGCCGTCGGCGGACTGGCGATCAGCCTGACCGCCGGCGAGAGCAGCCCCACCACGACCACGACCCGGGTAACCAAGCCCGGGGAGAACCCCGAAAACCCGGCGGTACCCCAGACGATCACCATCACCGGCGGGAACGGTCAGCCAACCGTGTCCACGATCACCCCCACCACGACCGCGGCGGAGACCACCACCTCGACAACAACGACGACGACAAGCCCCACCACGACGACCACCACGACGACGCCCAGCACGACGACCACGACCACGACCACCACCACGACCCCGCCGACCACCACGACGGCGCCGACCACGACTCAGATCACGACGACGACCGCCGCGCCGACAACCACCGCCGCGCCAACGACGACCGCCGCGCCGCCGACCACGACCGCGGCGGCAGCAGCGACGACACCTGTCGAAACTGCCCCGACCGCGGTGGAACAAGCCGCGACGACTCAGGCGATCCTCTCGGAGGAGCCGCCCACGCAGGCCCCCCTCACGCAGGCCCCGATCGCGGAGACTTCCCTCACGCTGGCCCCCATCTCGCCGCCGGAGTAGCGCGCCCCGGGAGTGATTCGGTGGCGTCTGAAATCCGTTATTCGACCTCCCTCGCGCGCCACCCACCGCGGATGCGATCATGGAGCATCGACCCACACAAGTTACCCGTCGGTAACTTGAGTCAAGTTACCGACGGGTAACCAATCTGGAGAGGGACGTCGTGGATACCCAGACGCTCATCCGGCTGAGCATCGGCCTCACTATGACCGCCATCGTCGGAGTGTTCGCACTCAAGCGGGTTCTCTATCTGACGAAGCTGATCAGCTCCGGTCAGCCCACCGCCGACGAGCGCGGCCGGAAGAACCATCTCGGAGAACGCATCGGCAATCAGGCCCGGGAGGTGTTCGGCCAAACCCGGCTGCTGCGCTGGTCGATCCCCGGCCTGGCGCACTTCTTCACCATGTGGGGGTTCTTCGTCCTGGCCACGGTGTACCTGGAGGCCTACGGGGTGCTGTTCGACCCCAAATTCCACCTGCCGTTCGTCGGGAAATGGGCCATCCTGGGTTTCCTGCAGGACTTCTTCGCCGTCGCCGTGCTGATCGGTGTCATCACCTTCGCCATCATCCGACTGCGTTCGGAGCCCAAGGAATACGGCCGGAGCTCACGCTTCTACGGTTCGCACACCGGCGGCGCCTGGCTGATCCTGTTCATGATCTTCAACGTAATCTGGACCTACGCGATATTCCGTGGCGCCGCAGTGGCGACCGGTAACCTGCCCTACGACAAGGCGGCCTTCTTCTCCCACGCGATGGGCAGCCTGCTCAGCCCGCTGGGCGTGCACACCAACGAGATCATCGAGACGGTGGCACTGCTGCTGCATATCGGGGTCATGCTGGTCTTCCTGCTGATCGTGTTGCACTCCAAGCACCTGCACATCGGGCTCGCACCACTGAACGTCACCTTCAAGCGGCTGCCGAATGCGCTGGGACCACTGCTGCCGATGGAGTCCAACGGCACCTATGTCGACTTCGAGGATCCCGCGGAGGACGCGGTGTTCGGCCGCGGCAAGATCGAGGACTTCACCTGGAAGGGCTATCTCGACCTCACCACCTGCACCGAGTGCGGGCGATGCCAGTCGCAGTGCCCGGCCTGGAATACCGGCAAACCACTGTCCCCGAAACTCATCATCATGGACCTGCGCGATCATCTGTTCGCCAAGGCGCCGTACATCTTCGGCACCAAGAACGATCCGGTCGACACCGAGGGCGGTCTCGAGTTGACCCATGCCGACGATGAGCACCACGTGCCGGAGTCCGGGTTCGGCAGGGTGCCGGCCGCGTCCCCGCTGCAAGCTACCCGGCCGCTGGTGGGCGATGCCGCAGCGCTCGGCGTGATCGACCCCGACGTGCTGTGGTCCTGCACCACCTGCGGTGCGTGCGTCGAGCAGTGCCCGGTGGACATCGAACACATCGACCACATCGTCGATATGCGCCGTTACCAGGTCATGATGGAGTCGGAGTTTCCCTCCGAACTGGCCGGGCTCTACAAGAACCTCGAGACCAAGGGCAACCCCTGGGGCCAGAACTCCAAGGAGCGGCTCACCTGGATCGACGAGGTCGACTTCGATGTCCCGGTCTACGGCAAAGATGTGGACTCCTTCGCAGGTTTCGAGTACCTGTTCTGGGTCGGCTGCGCCGGTTCGCTCGACGACCGCGCGAAGAAGACCACCAAAGCGGTCGCCGAACTGCTCTCGGCGGCCGGGGTGAAGTTCCTGGTGCTCGGCGACGGCGAGACCTGCACGGGGGACTCGGCACGCCGGTCGGGCAACGAGTTCCTGTTCCAGCAGTTGGCAACCCAGAACGTCGAGACACTGAACGACCTGTTCTCCGGTGTCGAGCGGGTGGACCGGAAGGTCGTTGTCACCTGCCCGCACTGCTTCAACACACTGGGCCGCGAATACCCGCAGGTCGGCGGCAGCTATACCGTGCTGCACCACACCCAGCTGCTCAACCGGCTGGTGCGCGACAAGAAGCTGGTACCGGTGGAGTCGGTCAACGGCGGACAGGCCGGAACCATCACCTACCACGACCCCTGCTATCTGGGTCGGCACAACAAAGTTTATGACGCGCCCCGGGAGTTGGTCGGCGCCTCCGGCGCCACCCTGACCGAGATGCCGCGGCACGCCGAAACCGGATTCTGCTGCGGCGCCGGCGGCGCCCGGATGTGGATGGAGGAGCACCTCGGCACGCGGGTCAACCACAATCGCGTCGACGAGGCGCTCACTCTCGACCCCGCCACCATCGCTACCGGCTGCCCGTTCTGCCGGGTGATGCTCTCCGATGGAGTGGGCGATCGCGGCAAGTCCGAGGAGGTCGAAGTGGTCGACGTGGCTCAGTTGCTGCTCGGGTCACTTGACCGCGGCTCGATCACCCTGCCGGAGAAGGGCGCGGCCGCCAAGCTGGCCGCCGCCGCCGTCAAGCAGGCTCCGGCCAGCGCTCAGGCCGCCGCGACGGCCACAGCCGAGCCTGTCGCCGCCGCCCCCGCCGCCACCGCGCCGGCCGCGGCCACTGCGCAGGCCGCACCCGCAGCACCCGCCAAGGGACTCGGTATCGCCGCCGGCGCCAAACGACCCGGCGCGAAGAAGGCCGCACCGGCCAGCGCACAGGCTGCGACGGCACCCGCGGCACCGGCCAAGGGACTCGGTATCGCCGCCGGCGCCAAACGACCCGGCGCGAAGAAGACCGCACCGGCAACCGCCGAATCCAGCGCACCGGCGGTGGAGCCACCGGCCGCGGAACCGTCTGCTCCCGCCGCACCCGCTGCACCGGCCAAGGGCCTGGGGATAGCGCCCGGGGCACGGCGCCCGGGCGCGAAGAAAGCTCCCAGGGCCGCCGAACCCGCTGCGCCGGCACCGGCGCCCGCACCTGCTGCGGAGCCGGCGGCGGAACCCGCGGGGAAGGCTCAGAGCGCGGAACCTGAGGCCGGGCCCGCGGCAGAGCCACCTGTCAAGGGATTGGGTATCGCCAAGGGCGCCCGCCCGCCGGGGAAGCGGGGCTGAGCGCCGGAGCCGTCGCTCAGGGGCCGATCGCTCAGGGGCCGATCTTCTGCGTCTGGAACTGTGCTGCGGTGATCTGGCCACCTGGACATTCCCCGTTGGAGTCGGCCGTCACCGTGCCCGCTCCGGTAACAGCATCCACCGAGTAGGCGATCACAACGGGCGCATAACTGCCGTCCGAGCAGACGACGCCGTCCGGTTTGGTGACGGTGAGGTTCCACCGCCCGTTATTCATGACGGCATTGCCGGACCAGCCGACATTGCTGACGATACGAGCGACACAGCCGTCGGTGGCGCAGGTCGACGTGGCCGTCCAGTACGAGTCCTGGTCACCGCCCTTGATGTCATACGTGCCGTTGAGGAGCGGCGGAGCGGCCTGGGCCGGGCCCGCCGAGCCCAGCGCGACGGCCGCCGCCGCGGCACCCGCGGTCATCAGTGCGCGTGCGATTGACAGTCTCATTCCGTACGCCTCCCGGCTCGATGATGCGGCACGGTTGGTGCGGCAACACAGCAGTTTGCGCGGGATAGGGGCAGAGCACCACGGCAAAACTCCGTCCGTAGCCGCCGCGTTGTGAAACCGAATGCCACCTGTGACTGGAATACCACTTGGTCGGCCATGGGAGAATCAACGCGTGACTACCCACCAGCTGCCGTGGCACAGCACCAGCCACCACCCGCGGCCGCGACCGCTGGCGCAGTCGACCAAGCTGCAGGATGTTCTCTACGAGATTCGCGGCCCGGTGCACGATCACGCCGCCCGCCTGGAGGCCGAGGGGCACCGCATCCTGAAGCTGAACATCGGCAATCCGGCACCGTTCGGATTCGAGGCGCCGGATGTGATCATGCGCGACATGATCCAGGCGCTGCCCGACGCCCAGGGCTACTCGGACTCCAAGGGCATCCTGAGCGCGCGGCGCGCCGTGGTGACCCGCTACGAACTCGTCGATGGCTTCCCGCGGTTCGACGTCGACTCGGTGTTCCTGGGCAACGGTGTCTCCGAACTGATCACGATGACCCTGCAGGCGCTGCTGGACAACGGTGATCAGGTGCTCATTCCGGCCCCGGACTATCCGCTGTGGACCGCGTCCACATCGCTGGCCGGCGGTACCCCGGTCCATTATCTGTGCGACGAGACCAACGGCTGGCAGCCCGATATCGCCGATCTGGAATCAAAGATCACCCCGCGCACAAAGGCACTGGTGGTCATCAATCCGAATAATCCCACCGGTGCGGTGTACGGCCGCGAAGTGCTCGGGCAGATGGCCGAACTGGCTCGAAAACATCAGCTGCTCCTGCTCGCTGACGAGATCTACGACAAGATTCTCTACGACGATGCCGAGCACATCAGCATGGCGACCGTGGCGCCGGACATCCTGTGTTTGACCTTCAACGGCTTGTCCAAGGCCTACCGGGTTGCCGGCTACCGGTCCGGATGGTTGGTGATCACCGGCCCCACCGAGCACGCCACCAGCTTCATCGAGGGGATAAGCCTGCTCGCCAACATGCGGCTCTGCCCGAATGTTCCGGCGCAGCACGCCATTCAGGTCGCGCTGGGCGGTCACCAGAGTATTGATGACCTGGTACTGCCGGGCGGTCGGCTGTTGGAACAACGCGATGTCGCCTGGAACAGACTCAATGACATCCCCGGTGTGTCCTGCGTCAAACCCGAGGGCGCTCTCTATGCCTTCCCGCGGCTCGACCCGGAGGTGCACGATATCGTCGATGACGAGAAGCTGGTCCTGGACCTGCTTCTCGAAGAAAAGATTCTTATGACCCAGGGCACCGGATTCAACTGGCCCGCGCCGGATCATCTGCGCATCGTGACCCTGCCCTGGGCGCGTGATCTCGCCAATGCCATCGAGCGGCTCGGCAATTTCCTGTCCCACTACCGCCAGTAGCCGGTGGCCCATTCACACCAGCACTCCCATGGCGGCCCGGCTCCGCTGAGCCCGCTGGCCGCCCGGGTGGTCATCGCCACACTCACGTTGATCGGCTTAGCGGTGGTCGCCGGGGCCGTCCTGCTGTGGCCGTCGAGTACCAAGGCCGAGGTTCCACTGCCATTCCAGAACGCCGAGGGGGGCTCGGTGACCACCGAGGGCGGCCACGTAACGTCCACCTCCCTCGTCAACTGCGGCAGCCCATCGGCCGGTCAGGTGCTCACCACCGCGCCGCTTCCCGGGGTACCGGGCAGCGGCACCTGCGTACAGGCGTTGATCGCGATCGACACCGGCCCCAACACCGGCGCTCGAACGCTGCTGGAGTTCTCCCCGGGTCCCGGGCAGCCGAATCTGGTTGCCGGGGAGGATATCCGGATTTTCAGGCAGGTAAGCGGGCAGGGTGCCACCAGCTACGGTTTCTACGACTACGAGCGGACCTGGCCGCTGGCGCTGCTCGCGATCGCCTTCGCGGTGGTGACCGTTGCGGTGGCCCGGTGGCGCGGACTACGGGCACTGTTGGGTATTTTCGTCGCCTTCGTCGTCCTGGTGATCTTCATGCTGCCCGCGCTGCGCGACGGCGCACCGGCAATGCCGGTGGCACTCGTCGGTTCGGCAGCGATCCTGTTCGCGGTCATCTATCTGGCGCACGGGATCAGCCTGCGCACCAGCGCCGCCCTGCTCGGCACCCTGACGTCCATGCTGCTGGCGGCCGGACTGTCCTGGGCGGCGATCGAGCTCACCCACCTGACCGGGCTGTCCCAGGACCAGAACAATGAGGTGGCAGCCTATCTGGGCCATATTTCCATCACCGGGCTGCTGCTGGCCGGGTTTATCGTCGGCTCACTCGGCGTTCTCAACGACGTCACCATCACCCAGGCCTCGGCGGTCTTCGAGCTGGCACACATCGGAGACACCACCCGCAGGCAGCTCTTCTCCCGGGCCATGCGGGTGGGCAGTGACCACATCGCCAGCACCGTCTACACCCTCGTATTCGCCTACGCGGGAAGCGCGCTGCCGCTGCTGCTGCTGTTCAGTGTGGCCAACCGGTCCCTGACCGACGTACTGACCACAGAAAGTGTGGCGATCGAAATCGCCCGGTCCGCCGTCGGTGGTATCGCACTGGCCCTGTCAGTGCCGCTGACCACCGCGGTGGCGGTGGTCCTGGCCACACCTAACCCCGCTCCAGGAGCTCCTGCAGATACCGGCCATAGCCGGACTTGACCACCGCGGCAGCCCGCTCGGCAAGACCGGCGTCGTCGATGAAACCCATCCGCCAGGCGATCTCCTCCGGGCAGGCGACCTTGAGGCCCTGGCGCGCCTCAACGGTGCGAACGAAATTGCCGGCCTCCAGTAACGAGTCGAAAGTGCCGGTGTCCAACCACGCTGTCCCACGCGGCAGTACCTCGACCGACAGCCGGTCTTCGTTGAGATAGATCCGATTGACATCGGTTATTTCCAGTTCACCACGGGCCGACGGTCGCAACGAGCGGGCGATATCGACGACCTCGTTATCGTAGAAGTACAAACCCGGTACGACATAGTTCGACTTCGGAGTGGAAGGTTTCTCCTCGATCGCTAAAACCCTTCCGCCGGAATCGAATTCGACGACACCGTAAGCGGACGGATTGGCAACCCAGTAGGCGAAGATGGCGCCGCCGACGACGTTGCCGAATCGACTCAGGTTGGTTCCGACTCCGGGCCCGTAGAAAATGTTGTCACCCAGGATCAGCGCCACCGGGCCGTCACCGATATGGTCGGCACCGATAACGAAGGCCTGTGCCAGTCCGTCCGGACTCTGCTGCACCGCGTGGGTGATGTTGATACCGAGCTGGGAGCCGTCGCCGAGCAGTCGCCGGAACGCCGGGGCGTCCTGCGGGGTGGTGATGATGAGAATGTCACGGGTACCCGCCAGCATCAGCGTCGACAGCGGGTAGTAGATCATCGGCTTGTCGTAGACCGGCAGTAATTGCTTGCTGACGCCCCGGGTGATCGGGTGCAGCCGGGTGCCCGATCCGCCGGCAAGGATTATCCCCCGCATCTGCGGACCTCAGGCCCGCAGGTCTTCATCGGTGAGTTCGGTCGCCGCCAGTGCGGACGCGAGATCGGGGTGACGGAACACCGAGGTGACGTGATCGTGCACCACCCGGAAGGCCGATGCGGCGGTGCGGACGCAGCCCGGATCTGATCTGTGCGTAATGCGCTCCTCGACCACGACGACACCGTCGCGGTAGTAGATCTCGCCGACCTCGATGGTTGCATCGGTCCCGCGCGCCCATTCCCGCAGCGCGGCGTGGCCCTGCGCGGCGCCGTCTGCGTCACCGATTTCGATATCCTCGCTGGACAGCGCAACCAGGGTGCCGAACTCCTCCTGGCTGAGCGCATCATGCCAGGCGAGAACGGTCGCGATCTCCGAAGTGCTCATCAACGCGCTCCTTGCTGGTTGTTCCGCTGACGCTCAAAACTACCGGGCTGGAACGGCGTGCGGGATCTCCGACACCTCGACCGCGCCGGCGGGGGACTCAGCGGAGCTTGTCTTCGAGCCGGACCCGGGATCGAGGGTCTCAGTCGCCGCTGTTCCAGAGGGCTGGGAACTTGTCGACGTGTCGGCAGACGAAGGGGCCGCAGATTCGGTCGTTGGGTCGGCTGTCGGCTGCGGTGCCGTCGAGGTGTTTACCGGGGCGCTGGTCTGGGTGGTGGCCGGCGAGGCACCGACAGTCTGGGGCTCACGTGGGGACTCACTCGGGGGATCCGGGGCTGAGGCGGTCGACGCGGTGGTGGCGGGGTCCGGCGGCGCCGGTGCGTTGAGAACCGGAGAGCGGCCGATCGACGGCAGCAGCGGAAACCCGGACGCCGGTATCGGCAGGGGCACGATGATCGGCGGGACAGCTGGGGCCGGGACCGCCGGAGCGGGGGCTGCGGAAGCTATGTCGGTCGCCGAGCCGGCAGGCACCGGTGCCTGCGCCGGTTCCGGAGCCGAGACCGGAGCCGAGACCGGCCCGGGTGCTGCCGGTGCGGGTGCTGCGGAGACGGCACGGGGGGCCTGCTGGACGACGGGAATCGGTGCCTGGATGGTTTGGCGCACATTCGGATTCCCGGCATTGGCCGCCGGTACCGGACCGGTGGGCACGGCCGGGTTGCGCGCCGAGTCCGGTCCCTCGTCGGCGGTCGGCCGGACGAGGACGGCCAGCGAGATCGCCAATGCCGCCACGCCGACGACGAACACTGCCGACAGTGCGCTGCCGATCAACAGGAATGGCCTGCGTCCGGAATCGTCGAGCTCCTCGTCGGCGACGAACTCGGGCACACCGACCTCATCGGGCACCGCGCTGTACCCGAGCGGGGCCATATACGCGGCCTCGGCGACCTGAGTTTCACCCATCGACGCCGCGGTATTCGCCAGCACGGTGTGTTCCGGACACCCCATTTCCGCTGCTGGTCCGGCGGCCAGACCGACGGTCGACGTTTCGAACCTCGGGGTGGCAGCCGAGGCCAGGGCCGCGCCGCGGGCCATCGCCAGCTCACCTTCCTCGGGAGCGTGCACCGGCAGCCCCGACCAAACCGCAAGCTGAGGTTTCAGCTCCGCGGTATCGACTCCCGAGCCCACCGCGAAGATGGCCTGCGGCGGTTCAGCGGCCACCCCCAGTCCGCTCACCATCTCGCGGAGCCCGGCTTGTGCCGCTATGGGCCGCAGGCTGCGGCTATCGACTCGCACCACTGCACCGTCTGTGGTGCGGACCACCGCCAGGGTCGCGGTGTCGCACTCAAGGAAAAGCACGGCCGTTCGCTCGTAGCCGACGGTCTCACCGACCGCCTGCGCGAGCGCGCCGGCCGCATGCAGCTCCGACACCAGGATGACACCGTCGATACCGCGCGTCAGCAGAGTTTGGCGCAGCCGTGCGGCCAAGGCGTGGTCGGTCCAGGCCACCCCCACCGATCTCAGGATATGACCAGCCTGTGCGGCACTCGCCCGGGTCCCGAGCACGGCAGCCACCACATGCTCGACCGGATCCGCACCCGCGGAATCGAGGCCGTCGCGGTCGACGGTGACCCCGTCCGCGTTCTCCCCCTCGACCAGGACCATGTGGACAGCTTTCGGTGTCATCGACACACCAAGGACGATGTCCACCAATGCCTCCGTCGTTGAATCCGCGCCTCCTGCTGCCCGGTTCATCGGTCGGCGCCGTTGCGCCGTTACGCCCGGAGGGTCAGTTTGACCGGATGAAATTCTGATAGGAGCGCGACGGGGTGGGGCCGCGCTGGCCCTGATACTTCGATCCCGCCACGGCGCTGCCGTACGGGTGCTCGGCCGGGCTGGACAGCCGCAGCAGGCACAGTTGGCCGATCTTCATCCCGGGCCACAGCGTGATCGGCAGATTGGCGACATTGGACAACTCCAACGTGATGTGGCCGGAGAAGCCGGGGTCGATGAAACCGGCCGTCGAGTGGGTCAGCAGACCCAGGCGGCCGAGGGACGACTTACCTTCCAGGCGCCCGGCGAGATCGTCCGGAAGGGTGCAGCACTCCAGGGTGGATCCCAGCACGAACTCGCCGGGGTGCAGCACGAAGGGCTCCCCGACCGTCGCCTGCACCAGGCTGGTGAGCTCGTCCTGCTGTTCAGCGGGGTCGATGTGGGTGTAGCGGGTGTTGTTGAAGACCCGGAACAAGTTGTCCAGCCGGACATCAACACTCGACGGCTGAACCAGGGAGCCCTCGAACGGGTCGATGCCGAGCCGTCCCGCGGCGATCTCAGCACGGATATCACGATCGGAGAGCAGCACGCATGCGAGCGTATAGCCCGGACGTCCCCGTCCGGAGAGCACATCCGGGGACCGGACCGAATCGGCAGAGATTGCCGAACACCTGCGGCAGGTTGCTATCCTTCGTCAGCGACGCATGCCGATGTAGTTCAATGGCAGAACATCAGCTTCCCAAGCTGAATACGCGGGTTCGATTCCCGTCATCGGCTCCACGAAACCGCAGTTCAGAGGCATTTTTGCCGAGAGCCCCACCGCCTAGCCTTCATTCTCGGCCGTGCGGCCGTCGGAACCCATTGCGTTTGGCCACGGATCGATGAAACCCCCTTCCGGTAAGTGTGTACATTAGTGTGTATGGCGCGGTTAAATGTGTATGTGCCCGACGATCTAGCGGAACGAGCCAGGGCGCGAGGATTGAATGTTTCGGCACTGACTCAGGCCGCGATCCGCGCCGAGTTGGAGAGTTCTGGCACCGACGCATGGCTTGACACGCTGGCGGCCAGAAGTACCACCGCGCGGCATGACGACGTAATCGACGCCATCGATGCCGCCCGTAACGAGTTCGGAGCATGAGTCTGTCTTCGGCGCCGGAGCATGTGGTCATCGATGCCAGTGCCATGGTCGATCTACTCGCCCGCACCGAGGATCGCCACCGGGCAGTTCGTGCGCGGCTAGCCCACACCGTCATGCACGCGCCGGCACACCTCGACGCCGAAGTGTTGTCGGCACTTGGCCGCATGCACCGCTCCGGCGTGCTGACCGTTGCCGACGTGAATACGGCACTGGACGAGTTGAAACAGGCACCCGTGACCCGGCACGATCTCACGCCACTGCTTGCCGGAGCATGGTCGCGTCGCGACAGTCTCCGCGTCACCGATGCCTTCTACGTAGAACTCGCGCATAGGGCAGGCCTTGTGTTGCTGACAACAGATCAGCGATTGGCACGTGCTTGGCCCTCGGCCGATGCGATCGCCTAGCCGCAGCACCAGAAGATGTGAACCCGAAAGAAGCCCCGCGGCCCGTAGAGCCATCTGACCCATTCCCAAGCTGTTTATGCGGGTTCGATTCCCGTCGTCGGCTCCACGCTGAAACGTCCAGGATGCTGTCCGATGTGTTCGATCCGTGCAGCTAGGACCGCTGACGCGCAACCCGTCCACCTCTGCGACGCTGTCGCCGTCGACGCTCTTGTGCGTGGGCGGCACCAACCCGACCAACGCGGCGGAAATACGGGGGCGTGGCGGGACAAGCCGCCGACGTTGGCATGCTTGACCCATGACCGGGGAGGACCTGGACCTGAGCGGCGAACCCCCAAGCGAGGCGAAGAGGCGGAGTCCTTGGATCCTCGCTGCGGTCGCCATCGCGATGTTGATCGTGGCTGTCGTGCTTGTGCTGGTTCCTGGCCGGGAAGAGACACCTCAACCGTCAGCGGCCAGCGCGGCGCCTGCGAGCGAACCAACCTCGGCACGGATGGCTCCAACGACACCACCGCCCACCATGGCTACGGAGTGGCCCAGGACTTCGGACTCGCCGTTCACTGGCGGGTCCGCGTGGGTAAAGACCCCTTCGGGCAAGACGTACTGTCAGGTACTCGTCTACGAGGATCACCGACCTCATACCCAAGAACCTCGCCGCGACACGGTCTCATGCGGCGTGGAGTTCAACTTCCCAACCGAAGCTTGCGGCGTCTGGGTCAACGCAGACGGCGACTGGGATTGGTTTTGTGGGAACGCGGGCAACCCAGACTTCATCACGTTGGCGTACGGCACCCCTTACCGCGTACTCGGATGGACCATCGAATCGACGCTCGAGGGCACGACGTTCACCAACGACGCGACCGGACACGGAATGTTTGTCAGTGTCGACCGCGTGGAACCGTTTTAGATCGCTTGAACGGCGGCCTTGCTCTCGATCACAGCAGCCACCGCACTCGTCACCGCACCCGATATCGTCCGCGTCTGCCACCAACAAGGCCCGATCGCGCCCCTGCGTATCATCTGCCCCGTACTCGTTTCGGGGGTCGTCGTGACGAACGGACACATATGAACGCACATGTTGAACAGCTCGAATTCCAGGCCGAAGCACGCCAGCTGCTGGATCTGATGATCCACTCGGTCTACTCGAACAAGGACTCGTTTCTGCGGGAGCTGATCTCGAACGCCTCCGACGCCCTGGACAAGCTCCGCATCGAAGCATTCCGGAACAAGGACCTCGACGTCGACACCTCCGACCTGCACATCGAGATCGAGGTGGACAAGGAGGCGCGCACGCTGACCGTCCGGGACAACGGCATCGGCATGTCCCGCGACGAAGTCGTGGACCTGATCGGCACCCTGGCCAAGTCCGGCACCGCCGAACTGCGGGAGCAGCTGCGTACAGCGCAGAACCCCGACGAGTCACAGGAGTTGATCGGCCAGTTCGGTATCGGCTTCTACTCGACGTTCATGGCCGCCGACACGGTCGTCCTGCTGACCCGCAAGGCCGGTGAGAGCGGCGCCACCCGCTGGGAGTCGAGCGGTGCGGGCACCTACACCATCGAATCGGTCGACAACGCCCCGCAGGGCACGGCGGTCACGCTGCACCTCAAACCCGAAGACGCCGAGGACGAGCTGCACGACTACACCTCGGAGTCGCAGATCGCAAACCTCGTCAAAAAGTACTCCGACTTCATCGCCTGGCCCATCCGCATGGATGTCGAGCGACGCACACCGCCCGAACAGGACGGTGACGACGAGGTGGTGACTGTTGAGACCGAGACGCTCAACTCGATGAAGGCGCTCTGGGCCAGACCCAGGGACGAGGTCTCCGACGAGGAGTACACCGAGTTTTACCGCCACATCGCCCACGCCTGGGATGACCCGCTCGAAATCATCCCGATGAAGGCCGAGGGCACCTTCGAGTACCAGGCGCTGCTGTTCATCCCCTCACACGCCCCGTTCGACCTGTTCAACCGCGAAGCCTTCGGGATCGAGCTCTACGTCAAACGCGTCTTCATCATGGGCGACTGCGACCAACTCATGCCCGAGTATCTGCGTTTCATCAAGGGTGTCGTCGACGCACAGGACATGTCGCTCAACGTTTCCCGTGAGATTCTCCAGCAGGACCGCCAAGTCAAGGCGATCCGTCGCCGTCTGACCAAGAAGGTCCTTTCCACCATCAAAGATCTTCAGTCCGAGCGGCCGCAGGACTACCGCACCTTCTGGACCCAGTTCGGCCGGGTGCTCAAAGAGGGCCTGCTGTCGGATTTCGACAACCAGGACACGCTGCTCCAGGTCTCGTCATTCGCCTCGACGGCGAGCGAGGAGGAACCCACCACCCTCGCCGAGTACGTCGAGCGGATGAAGGAGGGCCAGACGCAGATCTACTACGCGACCGGCGAATCCCGTCAGCAACTCCTCAAATCGCCGCACCTCGAAGCATTCAAGGCCAAAGGCTATGAGGTGCTGCTGCTTACCGACCCGGTGGACGAGGTCTGGGTGGGAACGGTGACCGAATTCGACGGGAAACCACTTCAATCGGTGGCCAGGGGCGAAGCCGACCTGGGATCCGAGGAGGACACCAACACCGCCGAGCGTGAGGAACAGCAGAAGGAGTTCGCCGAACTGCTGACCTGGTTACAGACGACGCTCGCCGACCACGTCAAGGAGGTCCGGCTATCCGCGCGCCTGACCGAATCCCCGGCCTGCCTGATCACCGACACCTTCGGCATCACTCCGGCGCTCGCGCGGATCTACCAGGCCTCCGGCCAGCAGGTCCCGGCCGGAAAACGCATCCTCGAGATCAATCCGAACCATCCGCTCGTCACCGGCCTGCGTCAGGCCCACAAGGACCGGGGCGACGACAGTTCCCTGCCCGAAACCGCCGAATTGCTTTACGGCACAGCACTTCTCGCAGAGGGCGGGACGCCCGAGGATCCGGCGTCGTTCGCCGCTCTGCTCGCTGACCGGCTGGCCCGGACGGTCTAGGGCCATCGAGGGTGCGCCGGTAGGCAGGCGCACCTCAATACGCCCCCGGTCGGGGAGGGCCACGACGCGCTTGTTCAGACGCGGATGAACTTCTGTTCGCCCACGCCGAACATGCCGTCGACCGACAGGTTGACGTCGTCGGTGTGGATCCGGCCTTCGTACCAGCCGTAGGGCGCGTAATACTCGGCGAGCGAACGGCGGGGACCGACGTGCATCTCGGAGCGGACCGTCGGTGTGAACCGCACGTCGATCTGACCCGACCCATCGGTATCGCGGACTATCCAGGTGCCCCACGGCCCGTCAGGACGGTGCACACCGACGGCGGGCAACCGGTACACCCGAGCGCCGAGCCAGACGGCGTTCTCGTTGTGGCACTGCGGATCTCGCACCTGGTTGTCAGTCAGGTTGAAGCCCTCCACCCGGCCCCCCGCACCCCGGCGCACCGCAGTCAGCCAGTCGTACTGCATGGGCCGGGGGTAGTCCCCGTGGTGGTCGTCGAGGATCATGAACGAACGGTCCGGGTCGAACACGGTGAACTCCGGGCCGGCGCGCAGGGTGCCGGCAAACGGCATCATCGTCTTGTGCGAGTACAGCGCACGGTCGTCGGCGAACGGGTGGCAGATCACCAGGTGTCCGGCCTCTCCGGGACCGCAGCGCCCGGCACCGTGCAACTCAAGCGCCGGCAGGACACCGCGGCCCGGGTGGCTCGCGTCCACCGCAATCAGGCCCGCGGCCATCTCGTTGGTCAACTGCACCGAAAAACGCCCGAAGCGACCGTGCGAGCGTGTGCCGTCCAGGCCTCGAGCGATATGCACCATCGAAGTCGGAACCCGGTGCTCCCACCGTTGGATCGTGGCCGCGTGCTTGTCGACGACCAACACCTGCAGCAACGCAATGGACTTGGTGTCGTAGACGGCACCGAGCACGAATATCGAGTCGTCGCCGAGTTGGAACGCCTCCCACTCCTTGAGGCCGGCGTTGCGCACGGCACGCTGCAAACGACCGCGGGAACCGGTGGAGGTGACAATGTCAAGGGGATTGATGCACGCGATCGGGCCATCGTAGGTACCGAACCGGTAGCGGCCGTCGAACACCAACTCGGCGGGCGGCGGCTCGGACGTTCGCGTGGTCATCGGCTCCGCGAGACTATCGACCACTCAGCTGGTCGATCAGGGTGTAGCCGGTCGGATCATCCGGCAACACCCAGGCGAACCCCTCCAGGAAGATGATCGCCACGACGTTCGCCGCAACAACGGCGATGAACAGCCAAATGATGGCGGTCGACACTTTCCACAGCCCACTGTCCGCAGCAGGGGCCTGTGGAATCCCGCGCGGCGTCAACACAAGTTGCACACCGCAGTAGGCGATCACGATGACGAACGTGACCAGCGCCCAGGTGTAGAGGTGCAGGCCGAGAACCGGTGCTCCGTAACCGGGATCGCCGGGCTTGATGTGCAGCAGGATCTGTCGCACCGAAACCTCCGCGCCGCCGACCAGCGCACCGAGCAGGCCCATCCCGAGCCCCTGGGCGTACTTGGCCGTCGTGAGCGTCCCGCGGCGCGCCTGCATGACGATCAGCAGGGCCCCCGCCGTTGACAGGATCATGCCGTAACGCTGCAGCATGCAGAGTGGGCAGGGAAACTCGCCCTCGGCGAACTGGATGTAGAAGGCGCTGAGCATGACAAAGCTGTAGGCGAAGATCCAGGCGTGCAGACCCCAGAAACCGAAAGCGCTCCAGATGCCGCCCCGGCCTTCGCCCCCGCTGGTGATTTCGACCTCGTCCACGACTACCTCGGCCATCAGAAGCTCAGATCCAGAGCGGAGGTCACATGGAAGCGGAACAGGCCAACGACCGCGACCAGGCCGACGAACCACAGGGTGATCACCAGGTGGCGATTGGCGCCCCGCCAGATCAGTAGGACTATTGCCAGCAGCAGGATCATGATGAGAATGTCCACGCGCGAACAATATGCCGTACCGGGCGGATACGGGTTGATTTACGCCGGGAAGATCCGCACCCAGTCGACGAGCATCTGGCACGGGTAGTCGCCCCGGGCGGCATCCTTACCGCCGCTGCCACCGACGGCGACATTGAACACCGGCTGCATCATGAAGCCGGGGTCGTTGAACGCCCAGTCGTCGATGGAGAACGCCGGCACCTCGAAATACGGTTCCATACCGGGTTCGTGGTCCTGCCAGAAGGACATGCCGGCATCGGTCCACGTCAGCCGCCAGGTGTGCCAGTCGCTGTCGACCGGGTAGGGCATCGTGGCGAAGGAGGTCCCGTCCAGGCGGGCGTGCACGGTGCTGCCCGACGGCCACTCCATGTTCCCGTACCACTCGACCAGGTCGACCTCGCCGCCACGCGGTGCACTGTCGTTGAGCACCCACCAGGCCGGCCAGGCGCCGGGGGTCAGACATTCCATCTTCACCCGGGCCTCGAAGGTGTGGTTGATCGGCGCGGCGAACTTGCCGACGACCTTGCCGCTGACATATCTGCCCGGAGCCTCCCGGGTAGCGCGGATGACGAGGTTCGAGTTGCCATCCAGGAACACGTGCTCGCGATCGTCTCGATACTGACCCATATTCTCCGGACGATCCCAGAACACCGGGTTCTTGATCAGCTCACGACGCTGCGCGATGCTCCACAACGCGGGGTCGGGGGCCGAACCGGCCGGTCCGTTGAACTCGTCACCGAGAGAACCCGGCGCGGCCGCCGCCGGCGACGACGGGACACCGGGTGCGCCGGGGGGTGCCGGCGGTCCGGCCGGCGCTTCGGGACCGGGCAACGGCCGCTCGGGAATGGCGGCGGCGTCGGGCGCGGGAACCGCGGCGACGGCCACACCGAGACCCGCCATCACCAGCGCGCTGCGGCGATCCATCTCGGGCATAGTCCCGTACTGTAAAACCCCTTCGGCGGTTCACCTACGACCCGACGGTGAGACCATCGACCCGGGTCGCGGCCCGAGACGCTAGTCCGGGGCCGTCCTCACGGCTCGGGGGACTGGTCACCAGGAGGCGTGCCGTCCCCGGCGCCGGGGGCGGCATCCAGCACACTCACATCGATGCCGTACGGCAGAAACCGCACGTCCCGGGACATGTCGGTGTTGTGCTTGTTGGCCCGAAGCGCCTCCAACTCGGTCCGGTAGACCTGCTCCACCCGGGCCTTACCATCGGACCCGGCGATGTAGATCGCCCACACCCCGTCGCCCGCCTCGCCGGCGGTCTCCGGTTGCGAGCGTGGCCGCTGAGCGGGCCGGGCGAACTGGTCGAAGATCATCCCGAAGCCGGGGCGCTCCGCCGAGTTGCCCAGAAATTTCCCGACCTGCTCGAACGCGTCACGCAGACCCTCGCCTGCTTCCCGGGCGACCCGGTCGAAGTCCTCGGGATCGATACCGAACGGCCCTTTGCTCTCCATGGTCCCCAGTGTGCGCCGATTAGCCCTCGCCTGTCGACGTCTGGCGGTATGCCCGTTGCGAAACACCGGTCGGCGCGGTTCAGATCGGCGTCAGCGGCAGCGATCGGCGCGGCGCGAACTCGAATGTGGCGCCGCGACTGATCTTGGTCACCGCGACTTCCGGAAGCTCCGGCGGCGCCGCGCCGGTCCGCTCGAACCGGGCGGTCCAGTCACGATCGGTTCCGGTGCTGCGCACCGTGAGGTACGGGTCGACGGCCGAGGCGATGGCCTGCAGCGGTGTGACCGAGTCGGGACCACACAGCGCGATCCAGGCCCCGTCGTCATGGGCCGGCGAGGGATGCACACGCAGACGGCCGGCGGCGATGTCCGCGACCACGTACCCGGCCGGATTCAGCAGCGGATGCAGACTCAGCACGGCGGCGAGCCCATCGGGGTCGGCGGGCAGTCGCATCGCGCGGCGGATCCGCTCGGCCGCCACGCCCGCGATCCCGACCAGCTGTTTGGTCCGGATCGACGTGGCCAGGCCGGCATCGGAACCGGCCCGCGTGCCGACCGCCAGCCCGAAGGACAGATTCAGCAGGTGCATCTGCAGGCACACCTCGTCGGCGATACGCACCAGCGCCGAGTGGGAGAACGCGCCGAAGTCGATATCGGACAGCAGCGGGCCGGTGTAGTCGGAGGCGCCGTCGCCGGTGGTGTCGATCGGTTCCAGGTCCCATGTCGCGGCCCGGGTCACGGCGATGACATCCAGTGCGGGGATACCCGTCGCGCGGGGATGGGACTCGTCGATGACGACCGTCCAGGCGCAGTGCGGGCGGCGGTCCGGCGGCTGTCGGGGCGGCCGGTGAACCGGACGTACCCGGGCCCGCGGGTTGGTGGCGATCGCGGTGGCGTCGAAGGTGGGATCCTCGATGTCGTGGCACATCCCGGTGACATAGTCCGGCCCCATCGGCTCGACGTCCAACAGTGCACCACAGTGATCGAGGTGGAACTCGCCGTGCCAGCGATCGTGGACGGTGTAGCGAAAATCCATGAACTGAGGTGGGGCGCCGATATCGAACTGCAGACCTTTGAAGATCGTGATGACGTCATCGCCCTCGTAACGCAGCGCCCTCTGCATGCGACGGGTGTAGATCGGACTGGCTCCCGCCCACTCCTCGATGGCCACCTGCAACATACCCTGGCGGCCGAAAGATTCTATGCACCAGGCCATTCCGGATCGGTCGATCAACTGGCCGATCAAGAGCAGCTCGGGTACCAAGGTCGCCAGTTCGGCCCGGGACAGCCGCGCGTAGCGGCTGCGGGGTTCGGTCACCCGACCAAACCTAGCCGAGGCACCGGCCGGGTGTGCTGCAATGTCGGGCATGGCTGATGTGGACGGGACCGAGGGAATCAAACGGGTGAAGTACCGCTACCTGCGGGCCCTGGACACCAAGCACTGGGACGATTTCGCCGACACCCTCACCGAAGACATCGTCGGCGACTACGGATCGTCGTTGGGCAGGGAGCATCGCTTCACCAATCGTGCCGACCTGGTGGAGTTCATGCGGACCTCGATGCCCGCAGGAGTCCTCACCGAGCATCGGGTAACCCACCCGGAGATCACCATCCACGGCGACGATGCCGAGGGCACCTGGTACCTGCAGGATCGGGTGATCGTGCCGGAGTACAACTTCATGCTCTTCGGGGCGGCGTTCTATCACGATCGCTATCGGAGAACGGCAGCCGGCTGGAAAATCTGCGCGACCGGCTACGACCGAACCTATGAGGTGACCCAGTCGCTGGAAGGCCTCAACGTCACCGTCAAGCCGGGTACCGCCCTGGCCTGACCATCCTCGGGCCGGACTACTCGGCGATCGCGATCACCGCGCCGGGCCGCAACCATTGGATGACCTCGACCAGGGTGGCGTCGTCGAGTGCCACACAACCCGCGGTCGGACTGCCATTGGAACTGTGGACGAAGAAGGCGCCGCCATTGCCCGGTATGCGCTCCTTGTTCACACCCATCACGATGGCATGCGCATATGCCGGGATATACAGATTCTCGGTGCCACTGGCCGGCGAGGTGTTGAACGGACAGTCAGCCTGTTTGCACACCTGCATCGTGTTGTAGGTCGGCCCGTCCGAGGACCACCAGTAATCCGGCGTGGTCTGGTAGTACTTCAGGCCGCCACCGGGATTGGGTTGGGTGCCGAACGCGAAGTCCAGGCTGTAGACGCCCATCGGGGTGGCGGGTACGTTGTCACGCGCCCGGGGGGCCAGGCCTGCCGAGCCCAGCAACACCGGGATACCCGCGCCCACCGGTTGCCAGCCGGTGGCCCCGCGCTGCCAGACATCCATTTTTCCGTTCGAGCCGCCGGTTCCCACGACGGAGAGCACCTGCGCGGCATTGCCGACCTGAGCTTGGAACCACGGCCGCTGCGCACCGCCCAGCGGGGCCGAGGCGATGGCCACCGCCGCCGCGCTGAGCGCGGCCCCCAGCGAGAGCAGAATCCGGCGCATCCGCCAATCGTCCACGGGGGCTTCGTCGAGGGCAAGTCAAGTTTGGGGCACAGTCGGGTGTGTATCAGCTAACGGGCTGCGGCTATGTCGCGGAGGTTCCGCAGCACCGGCGCTACCCGGCTTTTTCAGCACCTTGACCAGCAGTGCGATCCGATCTCGCCGGATGCGCACCCGGCGTTGAATGGCGCCGCGGCAAACATCTCACTAGCATCTGCAGCGTGTCGCGGGGGCGAGGGCGAATCATGGGTGATCTGCCGGCCGGGGAATGGTCACCGTTACTGGTCGGTCACCAGTGGCCGGCCGGTGCGGCGCTGGCGGCACTGGCCGCATCGGCCGATAACCGGGCTGCGACGGCTGCCGCACACGACCGCTACGCCGAGACGCTCAGGTCGATCCGGAATGGACCTCTCGCCGAGCAGCAGGGAATCACGGCCGAGTCGGCCAGACAGCTTTTCCGCACCGGTGCGGACTACGCGCAAAGCATCGCCGAGACCAACGAGACCAAAGGCGACTCCTACCGTTGGGCACACCGCTACGTTGCCGAGTTGCGCTCCGCGCTCAGCGATATCGCCGACAGCGGGAATGCCGAGATCCGTCGGACACTGGACTCCAACAGACCACTCGCGGAGAAGGTCGGCGCAATCGTCAGCACCATCACCGATGCGCAGAACCGGGCCAATGCGAAGGCGGCCGAGTGCAGCGCCAATCTGCTCGGGGTAATCGAAACGACCCTGGGTACCCGCCCGGCCGGGCTATCGGCGCGTGAGTTCAGCAGCGCCAATGGTGTCGATCTATCGTCGGCGTTCCGGTCGCCCACTGCGGAGACCCTGCACCCTAGGGTCGAGGCGGCGCTGAGGGAATCCGCGTCAGGTGCCGGTACCGATCTGCCACCGACGTCCTCGGCCGGCACCCCGGATCCGGGCGTTACGGTGCGCGCGGCGGAGACCCCACCACCCGAGGGAAATATCGGCGGGCCCGCCGGCGCCGGTCCCGGCGTCAGCGAACCCGGGCCGGTGAGTCTGCCCCCCGCGGGTACCGAGCACGTGCCTCCCGCGGAATCCGGCGGTTCCGCTCACGCGGCCGGACCCGCATCTGAGTCCCGGCCGAACGGGGCGAACCCCGGGGATCTCCTTTCCGAAGACGGCATCACCGAACTCGACATCTCCGAACCGGATGCCTCCGGACCCGATGTCTCCGGACCCGATGTCTCCGGACCCGATATCTCTGGACCCGATGCCTCTGGACCCGACGCCTCTGAACCCGAGGTCTCGGAACCGGACCGGGCGGGACTCCCGGCGGCGCTCACCGAGCCGCACCCGACCATCGGTGCCGATCCGGCCGGCGGCGATGCGGCGGTGCCGTCGGGTGAAACCGGCACACCGGCGACGGCATCGATACCGGCGCCGGCCGACCCGGCACCACCGGAGCCCGGGTCTGGGGCCGTCGTCGCCCCGGTCACCGGCCCCGGAGTCCGACCGGCAGTGCCGGCGGTACCACCGACTGCGGGTGTATCCACTCCGGCCCCGCACGGCCTGCCGACCTACGGGGCGGATCTGCGCCCGCCGGCGACCACCTCCCCGCCAGGACCCCACTTCGGACCGGCGGCCCCGGTTTCGGCACCTGTCGGTGTCGGCGGCGTAACCGGGGCCGGCGGTCAGTCGGTCGTGGTGCGCCGAGATTCGGCCCCCGCTGCGGGACTGACCGCCCGGCGGGCCTCGGCCGGCGTCGGGGGCGAGCCGGTTGGTGACGAGCCGGACGGAGCGCCGGCCGAGGACCGACTCCGGCGGCTTGTGGGATCAGTGGCCCGCCAGCAGCCGCAGTTACGTTGGGGTATCGGGGATCTGGAGGACGGCAGCACCGTCGTGGTGACGGACATCGCCGGTGGCTGGATCCCGCCGGGTATCGCGATACCGGTCGGGGTGCGCCCGCTGCCGCCGGCCAGAAGATCGGGCGATCTAGCCGCGCTAATCGGTCCCGCGACACGGATGTTCATCCAGCAACCGGGAGAGCAATGTGCTACCACCGAGCACGGCGAACCGGTGCCGATGGCAACCCAAACCTGGCAACGCGCCCGAGTCGACGATTTCGGCTGGGAACTCGCCCGGGCAACGCAATGGCGAGATGGGTTGCCGCGACTGGCGCACACCCTGGCCAAGGCCGGCACCGCACGTTCGGGTTATCTCGATTCCGAAATCGCCCTCCTGCGTGACTATCTCGTCGGCACCAGGCGGTCGGCCTTGAGTCGCTATCCGGACGAGGTGAACCACCAAGACATCGGCAACTGGCAGCTGTTGGCGAGCATTGAGGCTCACGTCCTCGGCGAGACCGGTTGTGCCGGTTACCATCTCGCCTGGTTCCTGGCTTCCACCGCTGCGCCGAGGACGGTGACCACCTAATGCCTGACGGCCAGCTGAATGCCAATGTGGACCAATACCTGCAGGCGGCCGGGATGAACGTACCCCCGCCGCCGATCCGGTCCGACCCGCTCATCGGTGGAGGTGCCCCTATCGAACAGGTCCTTCGCATACTGGGGCTGGCAGCAAATGCGGGCGACCCCCAGGACACCGCCGAAAGTATCGAGGAACACCTCAAGCGCGATACGGCCGCGGCCGAAGCCGCCGCAGCCTTCGCCGCTCAGGACCTCGAGGCTGTGGCCGGACTCGACGGGATAACCGGCCCGGACCAATCTGGCGCGCTGACCCAGCAACTACCCCAGATGGTGTCCGGTATCGCCGGTGCCGTTGCCGGTGTCATCGGCGGCGCCGTTCAACCCTTTGCCCAGATCCCGCAGCAGTTCGCCCAGGGCGCCCAGCAGGCAATGCAGGCAGGAATGAACCTCGTTGACGGTGTGGCCGGTGATACCGTTGCGCCCCTCGACGACGCCATTTCCCCATTGCTGGACGACTTCGGCGCCGGAGCAGATTATCTCGATGATTTCGACGCCCTGGGCGAGTTTGACTCGGGGGCCGGACCGGGTGTAGCCGGAAGCGGATTGGGCGGGGGCGCCATCGGAGCCGGGGGCATGGGTCCCACGATTCCCACGACCACGATTCCCACGACCACGCTCGGGCCGCCTCCTGTTCCGCCGGCCAGCACCGCACCGGCCTCGGCGCCGGTGCCGCCGATAGCCGCACCGAGGCCCCCGGCCGGCGCGACACCGCATGGCGCGGGCATAGCGGGAATGCCGTTGATACCTCCCGGGGCGATGGGGTCGGCGGCAAGAACCGATCAGGATCCCAAGCCCGAAACCAAACGTGTCTCGGTACCACCCGTGCGAAACGGCGCTCCGGTCCAAGGCCGGTTGATCCCGCCACCGTCACCACCGCCGGCCGACAAGAAGCCGGCCGCCAAACCGGTGGCCACCCGGCGGATCGTCCCTTCCACCCACCAGACTGGTGCCGACCGGGCGGCCGGTGACAACCGATCAGAGTCCTGACGGCGAGGCGGTCACCGGGTCGCCGCCGACCCGCGGTGGCACCACGGCCATACACAGCAGGTAACAGAGCACGCCCAGAGCCCAGCCGGCGACCACATCGGAGGGGTGGTGCACGTTGAGGGCAACCCGGGACAGCCCGACCAGCACCACCAGTGCCACCCCGATTGCGATCACCGGAATCCGCCTCGCCGGCGCGACCAACGGCCACAGCACCGTCGTGAACGCCAGAACCCCGACGGTGATCCCCAGGGCATGTCCGGATGGAAAGGATGTCGAACCGGCAAACACCAGTGCGGTATCCGGACGCGGCCGATCAGCCAGAAACTTGGCGACCCCGGTCATTAATGCAGCCGTCATGAAACTCGCCACGAGGAACACCGCGATCCGCGGGCGCCGCCGAATGAAGGCGACGATGACGCCTATCAATGCCAACACCCGCAAGGCACTCGGACCCAGCAGGTCGGAAACGGCCCGCCAGAAACCTGTCCAGCCCGTATTGGCGACGTTGACATCATGGAACCGCCCCAGCGTCCAGTGGTCCACCGCTGCCAACCAGCCCCAGTGCAGGCCGACGCCGGTCCACATCAGCGCGTAGACCGCCACGGCGGGCAACCCGGCGGCCACCAACGCCTTTTTGGAGATCACACAACAGATGTACACCACATTCTGATTAGCCCGGCTAACATCATCGGCGGTGCCGGTTAGGACAAACCGCCCGGAAAGGCCGCGGACCGTGAATCCCGAAGTCCAGATGCCCATCCCACTTCCCGACGTGCCCGGTGCGGATGCAGGTTCGTCCGGATTGCCCGACCGGGCTGATCTGACCCCGTTTCAGCGTCTGGTTGTCGATTCGTCGGCCATTGCCGACCTGGGCCTGCGCACCGCGATCTCCACCCTGGTGGGGGCAGCCGTAGCGCCGACGATCCTCAGCACCGCTTTGCACCGATCCGAAGCGCGGCGTGAACGCGAGAACATCGCGTTCTATGTCGATCTTGCCCGTCACCGCGACTCGGCCCGTTCATTTCCGGCCCCGACCGCGGTCCCGGACGTCTCGTCGCGGGCCGCCAATCCGATCGCGGAATACATCGCCCGCGGCAATGTCCACAACGGATCGTTCGCCAGCACCTTCGAACCGGTCAACCCGGCGATCCGCGACCGATGGCGCGGGCTGACCCGTAACAATGTTGTGCGGTTCCAGCATTGGCGCCACGGCGATGGGCCGCGGCCCACCCTGTGCCTCATACACGGTTTCATGGGATCGCCCTACCTGGTGAACGGGTTGTTCTTCTCGTTGCCGTGGTTCTACCGATGCGGTTATGACGTGCTGCTCTATACGCTGCCGTTCCACGGGCGGCGAGCTGAGGCGCGCTCCCCATTCAGCGGCTACGGCTTCTTTGCCAACGGTATGAGCGGATTCGCCGAGGCGATGGGTCAGGCGGTGTACGACTTCCGGACCGTTCTGAACTGGCTGCGGCACAGCGGAGTCGAGCGGATTGCGCTGACCGGCATCTCACTGGGCGGATACACCTCGGCCCTGGTGGCAGCTGCCGATGATCGACTGGACGCGGTCATTCCCAATGTCCCGTTGGTGACGCCCCAGTCGGCATTCGATGACTGGTGGCCCGCGAACAAGGTAGTCCAACTGACCCGGGTCGCCGGCGGCATGAGCCGCTCGGAAGCCTATTCCAGCTTCGCCTACCACTCACCGCTGAACTACCCCCCGCTGATATCGCAGGACCGCCGATTGATCATCACCGGACTTGGCGACCGGCTGGCTCCCCCGGACCATGCGGTGGCACTGTGGGAGCACTGGGACCGATGCGCACTGCACTGGTTCCCAGGAAACCACATCCTCCACGTCAGTCAGCCGGAATATCTCCGGCGCACGAATCGTTTCCTGCGCCCGCTGATGTTCGGCTAGCCCCGGACCGCACTCAATCCTTCACTGCCGTGACCAGGGTGACGCTGTCGCACCCGCTGCCGGTCCAGCTTGTCGTCATCGCTGGGCACGACTCAGACCAGCGGCCGGCCGGTACGCATCCGCCAGTTCACCTCGTGCAGAAGCAGATTGAAGGGGAAACTCCGGACAAAAGACGGCGCCACTCTGTTACTCAGCTTGATCGCGGTCATCAGAGCATCGAATTCCCGTTGCCTGGCCCGACTCCAGTCCAGTTTCATCTCATCCCGAAAACGTTGTGGCAGAAAGCCGGTGGTGATAAGAAGCGCGACGCTCTCGTTGACCTGCTGGAGCGGACCGGGCATGCGGAAGGCTCCCAACCTGGCCACCGCAATGGGATAGAGGAAATCGCGGATGGTGTCGTCGATGTGGATACTCTCCAGGGATTCCTCCCAGTACTTGTCGAAAGCAGCCCGGTCCGCCGGCCACATCTCCGGAGGCATCTGCAGCATGGTGCCGAAAGCCATACTGTCGCGGTAGTGCTGATCGGCTGTCTCATCGTCCATCTCGCCGATGAAGATTCGGCGGACATCGACCCCGCCCTTGTAGAGACAGGCTGCCACCCACAGTTGCAGGTCGGGATCGAGCGCGTTGTATTCGACCGGGCTGTCCTCGGTCGAGACCACTTGCGCGTGTGCCCGCGTCACCGCTTTCCGGTAGGCCCTCTGCTGCTCCGGATTGCCACGGGTGGCGACGGCCAAATAGGTGAAGGTGGTGCGGGCGCGTTTGATCGGGTGCCGGTCGATCCGGCCGCTCTCAACACGGCTCTCCTTGACGCCGTAGCCCACACCTGGACGGCCCAGTTGCATGATCACGTTGGCCGGGCCGGCCAGCAGGGCGATACCCGGTATTTCGCCCCCGGCGACGGCCGGCCGGATGACCCTGTGCAGGAGACCCCGTTCCGCCGGGGGGCCGGAGGACTCATTGACGGGACGATCCGCCACGCCCCCGGATCCACGGATGTCCACAAACATCCCCTCACCTGTCAAAACTGAGAACGATTGTTTCCCGATATTGTGCCAACCACTCCCCGATGTCAAGATGGCGCGGTGACACCGGCACGGCCGTACGGTGGCGTGGATGCCACCCAGCGGATGACCAGCCGTCGAGACAGGCTTCTGGAAGCCGGCCTGGAACTACTCGGCGGCGATGCGGATCCGGCGAAGCTGACGGTCCGAGGCATATGTCGGCAGGCAGGGTTGGCCAACAGATATTTTTACGAGAGTTTCACCGATAAGGATCAGTTCACTGGAGCGGTGTTCGACTGGGTCGTAACCCGAGTGGCAACCACGACACAGGCGGCGGTAGCCGCCACGCCGATCGACCTGCAGACCCGGGCCGGGATCGCCAATATCGTCCGGTGCATCGAAGCCGACCCCCGGATCGGCCGGCTGATGTTCGGGGGCCACGCATCGAACACCGCCCTGATCCGCAAGCGCCGGGAGTCCGAGGCGCTCTTCGTCATGCTGTCGGGTCGGCACGTGGAGAATCTGTTGCACCGCCCCGGGACCGAGCGCATCAAGGCGTTCGCCTACTTCGTGGTCGGCGGGGTCACGCAGACCATCAGCGCCTGGCTGGCCGGCCACGTCGACCTCACATCAGAGGAGATCATCGACCAGCTCAGCGCAATCGTGGATGCATTCGGGGAGTCGAGCCTGTTCAGAAAGTGAGGCTATCCGGCCCGTCGGTGGGCCCGCTGAGTAACCATGAGTTCTATCGATGGGGTCGCAACTGTTGGCCGAATACTGCGCGGAAGTGTGCGTTCGGCGGTGGTAGTGAGTCGCTCGTTTGGGGACTCGATGGTTTGTCGGTGGTTGGTGGGACAGTGATGTCCATGGGCGGGC
>Ga0180434_10001445_pt1 | contig 33836 bp, 71 predicted proteins | sample SS_ome_7_FD_132453 | JGI IMG/M metagenome (GOLD analysis project Ga0180434, IMG submission 132453) | Hypersaline lake sediment archaeal communities from the Salton Sea, California, USA - SS_1_D_2 metaG | ecosystem: Environmental > Aquatic > Non-marine Saline and Alkaline > Hypersaline >... | reverse complement strand
TATCCTTAGACCCACTCACATGCTTCAAAAACTCCTCACCCCACTTAGGCAAATAACTCCAAGGACACGCATTCTCATGAAGCTGGCCCTCACCACCAACATAGCAAGCCACATCATAACACATCTGATCAACCGACTTCCAAGCCACATCCTCAGATAACGCTCTAAGTCTCATCGAAAATCCTCTCGATCACAACCTCGGCGACATCCCTGACAAAATTCATGTCCAAAAACTCACTCACCATCACCGCCCTAATGTTATCATCCATCATAGTAAACCCAAACACATTATACAATCTATTTTCCGCTTCAGAGACATAGCGACCAATAAACTCATGACTACCACGCAGTTTCGCACGCACATCAGTATAAGTATACCCACCACCATATGTATCTGACACATCAGCAAACGGATCACTCTTAATAGGCGTCGGCGGATGAATCTCAAATCTTACCTCAGGCAATTCCCCCCATGAAAACCGCCCATCATACACCATCTTCCCTCTGCGAAACACCTCAACATGAAACTCACACTCCGGCAATATCGATATGACCTCATACTGCATCGCACGCTGCCGCATATCGTTCTCAACCAGCATTCTTAACTTCATAAGCCCAACCTATCAAGAAAATACCGGACCAACGCATCCCCAACAGCATGCGCCAAATTAACCCCATGTTGTTCCTCCCACTCACTAATCATCATCCGCAACTCATCAATAACATAATCAAAACCATCCATCGCATCGAAGTACTGCAAACGCTCATCCCAATACAACGGGTCCTCATTATAAATCGCCCTAGCCTCACCCTCAGGGCTATACTCATCCGACACCTCAGCAAACGGATCGAGTGCTTCCGACAATAATTTATTAAAACGACTCATTGTGAACCTGTTTTTCGGCGCAGAGCTATTCGGGGGGTATTAAGCCTAGCCATCAAACCACCAAGCCTAGCCATAGCTATCCTCCCAACAACCAATACAAAGAATCCCATCATCAACACCAACCGCATACTCCAAACAATCCTCACAATACGCAGCACCACACTTATCACAATGACACACAACATCAGCATCACCACCACAATCACACCCACCATACTCATCCGACACATCACCAAACGGATCGTCACCCAGCGCCTCGCTCAGTAACCTATCAAACCTACTCACCACAAGCTCTCCCCACAATAACCTCAGCAGCCGCATCGCGAACATCCTGATCATACATGTCATAATACGTAGTGCCGCCAACCCGCCCATCATCACTCACCTCAATCGCAAACAACCACACATACGCCCCATTATGCGACTGCATCTCATTGGCATATTTCGCAGCAGCACTACCCTTAGGCACAAACACATTAATCGACATCACCTCACCACCACCATACGAATCAGACACCTCCCCAAACGGATCATCAGAAGCAACATCACTGACAATAAGACCCCTCATCCCAGGCAACTCATCCCAATTGAAAAACCCATGGCTATGTTCATTAGACCACCCACCATCCTCCGGAACCTCCTCCGACATCAACTCAAACAAACACTCAGGCAACACAGACACCAACTCATCGCCCAGCGCCTCGCTCAGTAACCTATCAAACCTATCCACCACAGGCTCTCCTCAAAATAACCTTCGCAACCTGCATACACTCACCCTCAGAAAACTGCAACACCGAAGGCACCTCAGTAGTATCAATCTCTAACCCATCCAACTCCACGAACGCCAACAACGAAAACTCACCAAGTAACTTCTTAGACATCATCCCATCCAAACCATACATCTCAGCAAACCAGTGATCAGAAGGCAAATAAGCCAAAATAATATCCCTAGCCTCATCCTCAGGGCTATACTCATCAGACACACTAGCAAACGGATCATTCTGATCATCACTAGATGCAAACACATCACGAAAATCCGGTAACCCACCCCAATCCGTAAAACTAATCTTCTGATCCCGATACTGGATCACCTTAAACACACACTCCGGAAACACACCAACAAGCTCATCTACACGCCGCGATTCACTCAACAACTTAAGCCTCATAACGACTCCACCGGTAACGAAAACATGTGACCAATAATCCCCAACGCCACCTCATCCACCATATTCACCCACCCAACAAAAACACCACCCAACCGACCCTTCGCAACCGCCACCTCAGCAGGATGACTAAACGAATCATACCGATTCAACCACACAAACCGACTCACACTCCCCACCACCTCAACAATCGCCCACGCCAGCCCCCCACTATACACATCCGACACCTCAGCAAACGGATCATCACCAGAAGGCCCATCAGTAACCAACAACTCCTCCACGCGACCACCAAACCCCGGCAACTCATCCCAATGAGCATCAGCCACATTCAAAAACTCAAGATCATCACTAGTATACCCCATAATATCAAACGAAAACCGAGAAACCGGCACCACCGGCTCACCCGACTCCTCAGGCCAAGACGCCAACCCATCCTCACTAAGCAACCTCAATCTCATAAATCCCTCACCACATGACCAAACTTACTACCACCATAACCATCCATCATGAACTGAATCATAGTACGAACATCATCACGAGTCAAGATCGAACCAGGAACACCAACACTATCCCACCACTCAGCATGACCACTACCACCATTCTCATAAAACTCAATCGCCACCCCACTCACCACCCCATACTCATCTGACACCTTAGAGAACGGATCACCACTATCAACCGGCCTACTAATATACACCTCAAACTCAACATCAAAACCACTCCCCCACGCCTCCTTCTCATACTTAGCAAGCACCTCACCAACAACCTCAAGATCATTCAACGACCCACCACGCAACACAACAACCGGCACACTCGGTACATTACTACCCAACTCAACCTTCACATCAAACAAGCACGATGCCAAATGCCCAACATTCTCATGTAACGTTTTAAGTCTCATAAGTTATCTTTCACACGCGCGTACATGCGTAAAAAAGAAGAACAAAATAGCAACGATGGGACCCAAGAGGGACCCACCCGCGAAAGCATATACACCCATCGCGAATATCACATACCACAACTGCACACACTGAATAATAATTCCTATGAAGCCCCATACGCGCGGAGAATATATCTCGATAGGGAGAGCGGATCGGCGACCTTCTACGTATTCCCCCTCTTTTCTCCCATAGTTATGGGTACTTTTTAGGGGGAGTCCTAGTATACCGAAGTATACTCGCCGGTATAGAGAACGCGGCGAAAGGCCCAAGAGAGTGGGTAGAAAATAGGCGAGCCGCCCCAGAGGACAGTGGGGCGGCTCGCGGGGCTAGCTAGAATCTCATGAATCCTCCCGTGTCAGAGTGTGGCTGCCGTCTTCGCATCTCGCACCCAACCGGGGGTCGACCGGGATTCTTTCGCGTGGCCGGTTCGGTGCCCTGACAACGTACATCTCGGGGTCACGACCCCGGAGTCTTTCACGGTGGTGACTTTGAACAGCCTCGGCGTAGGTGCCGCATCGGTGCTCGTGTCTCTTCTTGCCGCCAATCCTGCCGGTTTCGTACATCCGGCGAAGGTGAGCGACGCACTTGAATCGTGCTGGGCAGGACATTGCTCCGACCCAGAAGACGATCAGGTAGTAGGGGTATCCTCGCATTGTTGTGTCCTCCTGTACTTCCTTGTAGCATCAAAACGGCCCGACTGAAAGTCTATCGCGGGCGTCCGGTGCAGTCCTGGGCAAGGTGGCCGACATCTTTGCAGTTGGTGCAGAACTCGGCGTCCTGTGCGGCCATTCCCTCGGCCTTCGCGGCGTTGAGCCGGTCGTCGTTGTAGGCGTTGATGTGTGCGAGGGCGGATTGCCAATGGTCCACTCGGTCAAGGCAGGTGACGACGAGCGAGTCGACGAGGTCGAACATCACCTGTTGGTCGACGTCTTCGAGGACGTTGCAACCGGTCATTGCGTTTGCGGCGTGGATGGCTGCTTCGCCGGGCGTTGGGGCGTAGACGTGGACGATGTGGACGGGGTAGACCGCCGATGGGTCTTCGACTTTGTAGTGGTTCATTGTGTCCTCAGTCGGTTCTGACGGGCAGGACGAAGTAGCGTCGGTCGTGTTCTAGGACGATGTAATTGACGCCGGTTCGGTCGGTGTAGAGTTTGCAGGGTAGGCAGTCGAGGTCGGTTAGGTCGCCCTCGGGTAGTACGTTTTCGAGTGGTTCGAAGCCGGTGGGTAGTTTGTCTGCTGGCATTGGGTTGTCCTCCTGTACCCCGTTGTAGCACCAAGACGGACCAGCAGAAAGTCTATCGCCGGGTCTGGATGATTCCCCAGGTCATGTACTGGCGTGGGTGGGCTGTGCCGATGAGGTTGGAGAGGTGCTGTTCGACGAAGACGGCGAGCTTGTCGGGTTCTGCGAGGTCGTCCCAGCCGTGGTCGGGGCTGCACCAACTGACGAAGACGCGGTCCGTGTCGTTGGGGTCGGTTTCGATCTCGAGCGGATCGCTGTCGCAGCCCTCGGGGTGGTTTTCGGTGTGGGGGATGACGCACTGTTCGTCGGTGAGTTGGGTGGCGTCGAGTCCGGTGATGATCCAGCCGATTTCGGTGCTTGGTTGGTTCATTCTTCGACTTCTTTCTGGTTGTGCTCGTCGAATACGACGATTCTGCCGTGTAGGATGCAGGCCCGGTGTTCGGCGTTGTGCGGGGCGTGGAGGGGGCAGCTGTCGTGCTGGTCGAGGAGTTTGCGTCGGACTTCGTGGTGGGGTGTTCCGGCTGGGAGCTTGATGCTGTCGGTTCGTGGTCCGTGGTAGACCCAGTAGTGTCGCATTTCTTGGGGCATTGTGTCCTCTTTTGCGAAATGGGGCGGGTGCAACGCGCCTACCTTTAGGCTGCACCCGCCCCCATCTGTTGTACCCACCCGCCCCCGAACGTCACGGGGACGGGCTTCCCAAGGAGTTGTTTCACCACTTCATGAAGGACGTCACGAGGGCGTCGTCGACTTCACTTGCGTTGTCTGCTTGATCCAGGTTCTCGCCGGGCGGGTCGAGATGCAGTTCCTCCGCACAAGCGGTATCACCGTTGACGAGGAGGATTTTGGCGTCCTCGTCGGGCGGGAGGCTGGCGAAGTGTTTGGCTGCTTCGGCGTTCGTCATCTCTCATCTCCTGCGGGCTTCTCGTCTGCCCCTTTATAGCATCAAGCCGGGTCGGTCGAAATCTTCTCGACGCTCAGCTTGTACCGCACCTTCTCGCCGGTCTCGGCGTTCTCGAGCCAGAGGGTGAGGTTGGTGTCGGTGGATGTGACGTCGAGCAACATGTGGTCGGCTCTGCCGTACCATCGATCGTGATGGTTGGCTCTTTCGAGGTCGTGCTGGACCCAATTGACGATGCTCGTTGCGACTTTGTCTTGCGGCATGTGTCCTACCAGTGGGCGACGCCCGTCAGATTGCGGTCGAGTGTAACGTCCTGACTAAAGACCTCCCAGATTCCGCGACCCAGGTCACCTACCCCGTAGGTGCGAAAAGCCTCTAGGACGTCTTCCTCTGTGAACTGAGGGCGGGTGAAGATGTCGTAGGTGCTGCTCATGAACTCAATCTCCATGTAGACGAGATCGAGACACTCGGCGACTTCGGCCAGCGGCTTCTCGCTAATGACAAGAAAGCCTTCGCTCTTGCTTGAGAATCCAGTAACTACGATCACTCGATCTCCTCCACTTCGTCTAGGGTTACGGAGATACCAAAGGACAGCTCGTATTCGCTGTCGTCTGGGTCGGTGACGGTGACAAGGCAAGTACCCCCGGTCCAGTCGTAGGTGTGTTCTTGCTCGCCGCTTGGCGTGAAGTAGGCTTCGCCGTTGTTGTCGAAGGCGGCATCGAGTGCGGCCTCGGTGGCCTCTTGCAGTGCCTTGCGGAATCGTTCGAGTCTTTCGTCGTCCATCGTGTCCTCCTGTACCCTATTGTAGCACCAAAACGGCCCAGCAGAAAGACTATTCGACTCTTTCTACGATAACCTCTGTGGTTTGCGGGTTCAGGTCCTCCCAGTTGCTACCGAGCCGGGGTGGCTCGTTGACCAGGTGACAGCGGCACTCTTCGGCGTGGCTCTCGTTCTCGACGTTGAGCCGGACGTACGTCGTGACAGCGAATTCGACAGTCTTCATGCGTAGTGTTCCCAGTAAAAGTCGGCGTCGTGGTCCTCGTACCCCATGATGCCGAAGTGGAAGTCGCTGGCCTCCCAGATTTCGCGTCGGTCGGCTTTGGGGAGTGCGTGGTAGTGGGCGTCGGGGTTGTCAGGCTGGCAGGACAGCCAACCGTCGAGCAGGTCGACGTTCATTTCGACGACCGACACGCCGTTCTGGTAGTGTTCCTCTTGCTCACGCTTGTTGGGGCCGTGGTCGAGGTACCAGGGTTCGTGTTCGCTCTTGTTGCTCTTGACGAGGTCGAGTAGGTCCTGTTTCGTCATGTCGTTGTCCTCCTTCCCCTTCTTGTAGCATCAAGAGGGTCAGGGCGAAAGGTTGCCCTGGGCGATGAGGCTGTTACGGAGTGACTCAAGCCACTCTTCCTTGGTGCCGGAGGTTTCTTCCAGCTTCCAGGCGAGTTGGAATCTGGCCTCGCCACGGATTTCGGCGAGGACGTTGTGGACTCTCGCGTCGACCGGGTGGGTCTTGTCGGCTGCGAGCAGTTCGAAGGCGTAGCTCCAGTACTGGGGCAGCACGTTGGCTTCCCGGAACTCGTCAACTAGCACTTGGATTTCTTGTTCGGTGAATTCGGGCATTGGGTACTACCAGGAATGGGGTGGGCGGCTGGTTGGGTCACCAACGTACTCGCTGGGACCGCGTGAGATGCTGGTCGTGTTGATGGGGGTGGTGGTGGCCTGGGCGGCACTGATGATGTCGTGCGGGTCGACGCCCTTTTCGTTGATTAGGCCCTGGACAAACTCGGTAATCTCTCCATTGCGGAGGAGTCGGTTGGCAAACTCGTCGAGTGGGGCTCGCATCTTTGTCTCCTGTGCGGGGTGTCCTCGTCTACTTCCTTGTAGCGTCAGGACGCATCGAGCTTAACTGCAGCGAGAAACTCCCTGATCATTGTTGCGGTCTTCGTGTTGACCATCACGTCGATATCGCCCGGTTCCTCGTTGGCGTCGCGCAGCCGGTCGACATACCTACCCCATTTCTCTGCGAGTTCCCGGCTATTGGGGCCAACAAAGAGGAGGCCGGTGTAGCGGGTGTGTGTCCGAAAATCGTTTTCGGTGATGATGACCGCGTTATCGCCGAGTCGCTGGATGCCGAACATCCGGCATTCGTCGTCTGTGAGGTCTGCGATGTGATCGTTTTCGCTGCACCACCTGTACATCCCGTATCCTCCTACCTTTTCTAGCGTCAAGGACCACTGGTGAGAATCGAACTCACTGCACGGGGGTTCGGCCTCCCCGCCCCGGCCCATCCGGGTTCAGCGGTCAAAAGTGGGGTCGCTCCCGTGTCTCTTCGCTGGCGGTGGGAGCGACCCCGGTCGGGGCTCAAACGTGGGCTCTCGGTTTTGCGGCAACCGCAGAGCGACTGGCACGTTTCAGAGCGGCGGCTTCGGCCCAAGCGGTCTTGTCGGGCGTGTTGTCTTTCTGCCGGTTGTCGACTTCCTGTCGCTCTTTCCGCGTCCGTTTGCGGTTGTTGTGGGTGGCGACCTGGCAGGGCGGGCTGATGGTCAGTCGGAACCATTGCTCTTTCATCGCGTCTCTCCTGTGTGGGGTGTCCTCGTCTGCTTCTTTGTAGCGTCAAGATGCCCCATCGAAAAGTGCGAGTGCGGCCCGAGTCTCTTCGTCGTCGCAGACTTCGAGCTTTTCGCGGATTCGGGCAATCGCGTCGTCCTCGTCGCGGCCAAACGACCAGTAGCAGCAGGTGTGGGGGCCGTCTTCGACGTACGCCACGAACATCTCGACAGGTTCGCCGTATCGGCACATGTCGAAGCCAAGTCCGATGCCGAGTTCGACCATCTGGGGTCCGGTGCTGCCGTCGTTGTCGTAGCCACCAGTGCTGATCAGGTCGAAAAACTCGCCGTAATCGTCAATCGCCTCTTTGCAGCACTTGGCCATCCGTTCAAGCTTCTGGCTTTGTTTCACGTGTTTCTCCTGTTGGGGTGTCCCTGTTGGGGTGTCCTCGTCTGACTCTTTGTAGCACCAAGACACCCCAACAGAAAGTCACTCAAGCCAACCGTCGTCCTCACACAAGGTCAGCAGGACGACTTGAGTGGTGGCCGGGTCGTCACCCTCTTCGAGTCCTTCGTTGTCCTCGCAGGAGCCGTGCTCACCCTCACCTTCCACCCCGTCCAGGAATAGGGGGTAGTCGGCTTGTGTTGGGTTCCTGGCCCAGACTGGGTTGTTTGGTCCCTCAAGCAGCTTCTTTGCGAGGTCGTGGGCTTTCATTGCCATTCAGTCTCTCCTGTGCGGGCAGAGGGTGTGTCGCAGCGGCACCATCGAGTTGGCGAGTGGGTCCAGCAGCGGGAGCCGGAGTCGATCCCGCTCTTTCTGTGCGGCTGCTTGTTCTTTGGTCTGCTTCTCAAGGCAGGACATGTGGAACACGGTCGCTCCCAGGTGCGGCTTGCCCTTGAGAGGGAAGTGGCAGATCGGGCAGAGTGCTTGGTGGGTCGGTGTTCGCATCGTGTCCTCCTTCGTTGCTTTTTTGTAGCGTCAAGCCGGACCGGCTGAAATACCACGCCACCTTTCCCCCGGTCCGTTTTGACGCTACAAAGAAACAGAGAGGACAACCCACCCCCAGGAGAGACGAGATGAGAATCGAGATGATCGCGTCCCATTCGTTCGAGTCGCGTAGGCGGGTAGCGGGCGAGTTCGAGGCCGGGTACCGAGTCACGCTGGACGACGGCACAACCGGACTCGCGTTCTACTCGCACGAGTGGGACAAGCGAGACGTGACCTGGGAGCAGCTTATCGCAGAACCAAGCGTAACACCAGCACTACGCGAGTTCCTTGGCGACAGCAGCCCGATGAGCTTCCCCGAGTTCCGTATCGTACGTGAAACGAAGAGCGGCCCTCTGGATCAAGCGGCCCTGGCGTCGACTGAGTGGGTCGCCGGGGACAAGTGACCGCCCGCCCCCTTTCTGGCGGGCCGTTTTGATGCTACAAAAAAGAAGAGAGGACAACAAAACCCAAGGAGAGACGAATGGCAAGCGAACAAGAAGCACAAGAAGCACGTGACTTTATCGAAGCCCACAAAGGCGAATGGCTCGGTATGGACTGTGATCCGTGCGACGAAGAATGCCCAACGATCGCACTCCGGACAGAGGAAGGCTTTCCGATCGCCTACGACTTCAACGAAGTCTGCTCAGAAGCCGGAATCGCTGGCGGTATCGAAGAACACGGATACGGTGATTGGTTCGTCACTGACGAGGACTGATCCCACCATTTCCACAGAGGAAACAAGCCCCGCTGGCTCCGGCTGGCGGGGCTATTCTTTTGCGCCGATCCGCTTCATCTCCTCCCACGTCTTCTTTTTGCCGACCTCTTGGACGTGCTTCACTCCGTGTTCGGTGTGAACACAGCCCCACCAGTAACCGCCCGGATTTGGGGCGGAGTTCTTGATCGGTCCAACGTAATCGCCCCTGAAGGCTTTGACCTCTCCAGTGGTTGTGGCAGAAAGCGAATCATCCATCGAGACTTGCGGCATTACAGTTTCGTCTCCTCGTTAGCAGCGATGTAAATCCGACCCCGGTGGTCCTCGTCAAGAACCCCACAACCCTCGTTCATCTCGCAGTAAGCGTTGGCCTCGTCGATTGTCTCCGCGATGTAGACGACCTTGAACAGCTTCCCCAAGCTCAGAATCATCAGACAGCCGTTGTTCATCGTGTGCTCCCGTGCGTGCGTGATTTCCTTAGAGGAAACACGCCGAGACTGGATCATTCAGTCCGCTGACTCGGAGGAGTTCGCGACCCCCTCTGTCGTCCAGGCGAGTAAGGGTCGCCCTTTATCGCGCGTCCCCAGTCTCGGCGTGTACGTAGTTGTAGCGTCAAGACGGCCCACCCGAAAGACTCCGTAAAGACTAGTACGGATCAAGCCCAACAGCCCGGCCCTGCTTCACCGTTAGCTCGAGGCAAGACCACCCAAGTTCCTCTACCTTGCTCTCGTCGTAATCCTCCCCAATCACCGCCCTGAACGCTTCCTCCTCTGTTGCGGCATTCGCAAGCGCCACGCCGTCCTGGTGGCTGCAGTGAAAGACCCTCACCGCTTTCGCAGCCTTCTCCCGGTGGACCCAACCAGCCAACGCCCGCAGGGCCAGCAGGACCGCCCCTGCTCCATACTTCTGTTCGATCTTCGTCACGATCTGCTTGTAGTACAAATAGCGACCAGCGGGATCAGTGCCGGTCCGGAACTCCTCCCCTATCTCATCACTAATCTGCAGGGCCGTGTCGTGGTGGACCTCCCCCAGCCCCTCGTGGCTGCAGTCCAACGTATCGGCGATGATGGGCAGGATCAAGTGGTCAAGGATGATGGCGTTGCCCATGTTGGTGTCGGTTGTGTAATCGACCTTGACCTCGATGGCGTCCTGGCCACACCCCTCCGGAAGATCGGTGACCATGATGCGCCGGTTGTCTCGCTCCGCTTTCATCTCGTAGCTCCTCGTGTACGTATGTCATTTCCTCACAGGAAACGCCTAGGACCAATGAAGGTGGTGACCGCCAAGAACCTCGATCCGCAGGTAGATCGCATCGACCTCTGCGACATTCCGGTGGTGATCGTACCCACCATGCGGCTCGTGCCGTGCCTCGATGAGATCGGCGAGCATCTGATCGTACTCCGGAATCACGAAGCTGGCACCGAAGTTGTAGACAAGAGCCCCATCCCACTTCCAAAGTAGGGGGAGTTCGTTCTGCTTGCCGTGGCGGTTAATCAGCCCCAGCCAGCACTCACCGTGCTTCTCGTGCATCGCGGCGATCAGGTCCCGGCTGGCGTCGTTGAGATTACCATCGGCCTCGAGGGGCGTGATCCCGTCATTCTCCTTGATGGAGCGGATGTAGGCTTTGGTCAGATTCCTGGCGGCGTCGGTCATGTCTCTCTCCTGTGCGGCGGTTTCTCTCTACCACCTTGTAGCATCAAGGCAGGTCGTCGTTAAGACCGACATCGGGCGGCTCCAACCACAACCGGGTAGAACGCCAGTGATCCTCGGACCAAGCAACCTCGGGATGGTCCTCACTCAAGTAGGTGACAAAAACGACGTTGTCCCCGTCACTGACGCTCAGATCGCCGTAATCACTCCGCTCCTCAATCTCGAGAGCAGGGCATTCCTCTTCGTTGTTACCAATGAAGGTGTTGAACCATTCCTTGCGTAGGGCCTCCTCTAATTCTGCTGGGTCGTCCGGCATGATGTGTAGCTGCGAGGACGGTTTCGATGGCTCGTTCTGGTCCACCGTATAATAAGTAAAGATGGCTTTGCGTGGCATGATTACCTCAAAGAAAAGGGCCGACCCGCGTGCCTCGTGCGGGCCGACCCATCGAAAGGAGAGAGCTACTCGGTGTACGGCAGGTCGTGGTCGTGGACCTCCTGGACCTCGAACGACGAGTGCCACGTGTCCGTGTCCGTGTCCATGACGACCCAGCGGTCCAGAGTCAGTTCGATCGCTCGGAAGTTCGTCCGCTCGTCCTCGGGGATGTCGTCTTCCAAACCGCGAAGATATAGGACGTGTTCCTCGGCCACCTTCTCGGCCACCCTCCGGCAGGTCGACTGGTCTTCGCTGACGAAGTTGCAGGCGGTGGTATTCTCGGCCTCGTCTTCCATCCAGCCCTGGCCGATAACGCAATAGAGTGTCGCCATCTCATATCTCCTGTGGGTGTTGTTCCTCTCTACCCACTTGTAGCGTCAAAAAGGCCCAGACTAAAGGCTATGACCAGTCGTGCGGCACCAGCATCTCCGGGTTTGTGTCCGGCCTCTGGATATCCACACAGATTACATCGGCAAAGGCACACTCGAGCCGGAACCGAGCATTCTCGACCCCGCCCGCTTCGGCAATCTCGGCGGCTCGATCTAGCGGTAGATCCTTCTCAACCAGGCCATCCCCACGGCTATGGTGGGTCGCATAAAGATCGAAAAGCATTTCGGTGTTGTCTGCCTTTGCGGTGTCGTTGTCGCTCCAGGTCATTCAATTCTCCTTCTCACCAAAAGCGTTGAACCTCTCGGATTCCGGCAAATCCCTCCTGGTTACCGCCGATCCAGCCAAATGGAGCAACTGACCGTTATAGCCGTAAATCTTCGCGGGCTTGAATGTCCCGTCCTTTTTCTCCTGCTGGTAGCGTTCGTAATACGCACCCCACCCCCAGCGACCAGGCACTATATCAGCCATAAGTTATCTCCAAGGGTAAAAAGCAAAATACAATCGTCTCCAGTACGACGCTCCACGTTCGATCGCCCAATCCTTGCAATGAAAGCAGAACCAGAACCCACCCAATTGAAACTCGGGCTCGCACTGACACCGGTAACACCTCATTCCGGCATCACCTCCGTTGGATTCCGGGGCTCACGAAAAGAACCGGTCAGGTCCTTCTGGATTGACCGCTTGTTGTTGGTCTGGTTGTAGGCGACCCGAATACGCGGGCGGTGCTGGTCCGTGATGCTGAGATCGATCCAGAACTTACCGACCTTCTCACCATCGAACACCATACTTCGGTATACTAGGACTCCCCCTAAAAAGTACCCATAACTATGACCTCGAGAATCTGCTGGGCGACTCGGGTGTCGAGACCGGTAGCGTCGATCCTGAGAATGGGGACGGGTTTGTTGTTGCTGACCTCGACAAGACAAGGACTATTCACGTCCTCGGCGTCGGCACACCTGACAGCTTCCTCAGTGGGCGGGATGAAAATCTCGAACTGTGATCGCATGTTTGGTTCCTTTCTGCTTCTTTATAGCATCAAGACTAGTCACCCGAAAGTGCATCGCGAGCGACCAGGGCCAGCACAAAGAAACACCCCACGAAAGAGCTAACTGAGACAAATAGAATACCCTCCATTAGCTCCTCCCAGATGAAAAGGTGCTGCCCGGCCTGTCATGAACTCCCGCTCGGTATCTTGTCCTCTCGGGCCGTTCAATCGGCTCACGGGCAGCACTGGTCCCTAGTAAACGACAATCCCGCGTCCCATGCTGTCCTGACGCATCGACTGGCAGAAATGCACGACGTCGCAGATCTTCGCGTCGTCCTGGCACGGATCGAGTTCCCCGCAGTACCGGGCGATGCCGACCAGCAGGTCGCCAAGGTCGTCAGCGACAATGGCGGCTGTCTCCGCACCGTACATCCCGCGACCGCTGTAGCTCTCCCGAACCTGCAGTTCGACCCCTTCGGCCTCGGCAGCGTCGACAATACCCTGTGCAGCTTGAAGTTCCATGACTCTCTCCTGTGGTTGTGCTCTCGTCTGCTTCCTTGTAGCATCAAGACGGCCCGGCATAAAGATCAGCGACAGCACATAAGGCACTGAGTCGTGAAGACAGGGACGATCCCAAAGTATCGGATATTCTCCTCATGGGGGTGGTGGTGGCCTGGGCGGCGCTGATCGAGTTTCTTCACCCAGCCCTCGTAATCCGCCTCATGCTCGCTGGCATCACCAGCAACCGTGGTGCCGAAGTGTGCTTTTCTCGCTCCGATGGCGATCAACGCCCGTTCTGCATGTTCTTCGTTTTCGTACGGTCCGAAGACTTTGTGTTTGAGGTTGGGAACAAGGCCGATTGCCGGGATACTGCAGTAGCCCTTTGCGAATTCAACGATTGATACCATGATCGCTCCTTTCTGCCATATTGTAGCATCAAGACGGGTCGGCGTTAATATAGCCAACAAGCTCCTCTCTGAAGTTCACAACCGCTGCAGCCCGGCCCTTATCGTTCAATGGTAGGACCTGCCGGTCAATAAGCAGCTCATGCTTCTTGCCAACATTAGACCACCACATTGTGTCGCGCAAAGACCTCGGGCTATCGCTTAGTCTGGTAACGACGATACAGGGGCGTGGTATGTCCACGTTGTTCAAGTCGTCCTCGAAGATGAGGCAGACTTTCACCATGTTCGACTCGATCTTGCTGATCTCATCAAATAACGGTTTCAAGTGCTCGTAATGGGGGTGATTCTTGGCTCGAGGGCTGCGATTGTATGACTTCATGCTCTTCCTTTCTGCTTCCTTGTAGCACCAAAGCGGCCCGACATAAAGAAGGGCCAGGGTCGCTCGGAACGACACGGCGACCCTGGCCTTGCACAGGAGAACAAATTGTATTCGTCCCGGAGTAGAATCGTCTCTGACGAAGAGTTACCGCCCGTGGCGGAACACTCACACTTCTCTATCGCCAGAACTGTTGGTCAAGCCCGACCCAACCGGGTAGCCTTCCATCTGCGTTACCGACCCAGTGCAGTGGGGATGGTTGGCCAGGATTCATAGCAGCCTGCACGCCGCGTCTTCCCGTAAATGTTACGTACGCTCACGTAATTTCCTAAGTGGAAACGCTAAATGCGGTTCCCCTCACTCGTCGTCCCAGCCCAACGGCCCAGACAGCGGCACCGCGTCCGGCGTCAGTTCAGGATGCCGACTCAAAAACTCGTCGGTCGCCATCTGCAACTCGTCAGCCGCGTTGTTCAGCAGAGCATCCCGCAACTCCAGCACTTCCGGGTTATCCCCGTACTTCTGATCGGTCCACGACTCATAGGCCGACTCCAGCCGCTCCAGGATATCTGCAGCCAGCGAGCCCTTAGCACACGGTTCCTGAAGGCGACCACGCAGGACGTTCTCAAACCGCCCAAAGTGAATCTGAACCGCGCCCCTCGGCATCCTCTCGCCGGGCTTAAGCATCACAACCTGCGCACCACGCTTCTTGTCTTTATCGCTCATGATCTCTCCTGTGTGAAAAATGGAGGAAGGGGCGAGGGTGCCTGGTCGGGTTACACACGCCTAAGCTGTTGCCTAGGATGTAAGCTGGCGTCCTGAATTCCTACCGAGGGTCGCTCACCCCGTTCCTCCTCTACACCGTTTTAGCACCAGAACGAGTCTGGCTTAATCCCTGGTCAGCCACCGGATGAACTCATCGAGCACGACCTGAACGCCGTCGCCGAGATCGTCGCCCAGTGCGTCAAACTCGTCTTTCGTCAGATAGTTGAGGGCCTTCTGGGTCATGACCTCCGACCAAGCATCATCCAGGATCTCGCCACAGAAATCGTGACCAGCCAGACGCTTCTTGATCTCCTGTAGCAGTGTAGCTTTATCCATGGTTCTCTTCCGGCATGTACTTTTCATCGAAACAATCGGGAATGAAACTACGCTCCCTCGTCAGACGACCAACCTGGATATTCTCGGCGAGCCGTCCAGGTTCTGACTTGAGCAACGTCACATTCACGTTGACGTGCGTCTCCAAGTCCCGGCCACGCAGGTCCTTCAACAGGTCAGCTTCCCGCTCCTCCTCGGACTTGAACGGGCCAGCCAACTCGGAGTCCTCGTCTAACTCCATGTCGTCGATGGCGTAGAACACCAACAAATAGTAATAGGCCACATTCATGCGGCTACTTCCTTTCTTTCGCTCTCTGCGAGTTCCAACTGAAACTGCTGGTCGCACGCCTTGTGCATCCCGTTAACAGCCACCCCATTGATCTCACGATCACAAAACGGGCAAGTGCGGGAACCGTGATTTTGAAGTTGAGTGAGGTCCATTCGACCCTCCTTTCTGCTCTATTGTAGCATCAAGACGGGCCAACATTAAGATCCATGCCAGTCCCAGCGAGAACCATCGGCCAGCTTGTTGTCCAGAAAGTACAGGATGACCTGATCCCAACTACACGGTGGATACGCCCCATCGACGATAATGTACCGGTTCTCGACGGACTCGTCCCGCGTATCGATCGCACTCTTAGCCCACGGCCCAGACACATCGGAAAACCGTATGATGTCGCTCTTATCGCAATAGTCGAGGAACTCCTGGGCTCCGGTATCAGATAACAAATCGTAAAACTTCTGGGCTAGCATGCGGCCCTCCTTTCTGCTCTATTGTAGCATCAAGACAGGTCGGCGTTAATTATCCTCCCAATTCTGCTTTGCCTCATCAAGCTTGTAGTGGATCGGTGACTTATACATCGTGTCCAGCGCCACCTCGATCGGGACACCACACGTCTCCGCCATGAAACCCGCCGACTCGAGCTGAACCCAGGATTCCAAATCAGGAGCCTCATCTAACTCGTACACTCCCAAAGCAATTCGAGCCTTGATGATCTGACCGTTCTTCTCCAAGTAGTCAGCCACCTCAGTGTACGTTACTTCAGCCTCTTCTAAGCTGCTGACCGCGTTATTGTTCGTAGTCGCGGTCCTCAGTGATGGTTTGCCATGTACAGCCAAGCAAACCAGGACGATTGTTCTCTTCCCCTCAACCAGCAGCGATGTCGGTTCCAGTCCAGCAAGTTGTAAGTATTCCGTCTTCATTGGTGCCTTTCAAACAAAAAGAGCCTCGTAACCGTGGTACCTGTGGTTACGAGGCTCGAATCTCATCTCGACGTGCAAACTACCCACCTAAAGGAAGCCAGATGGGTAGCCCGTTACCGGCTGTTCGTTGCATATTGCCTTATCGGAGTTGATAAAATGCCATATCTGGCACATCGAGATCAAAGGCTCGAGCAGCAGCAGAATCAGTATGATTATCTGAAGCATCGCAACCACTCCTTTCTGATTTATTGTAGCATCAAGAGGTGCCGCTATAAAGTAGGAGCGACAGGACTCGAACCTGTGACCTGAGCCTTATAAGGACTCCGCTACTAACCGACTGAGCTACGCTCCCAAACACCTCGGTAGCTTGTTGACCTCTTCAAGAATGATCGGGTCATCATGGGTCTTGCGATGGCAATTAGCGCAAATACAAACGCATTTCGCAAGTTCTGCAGCGATCCGCTTCCATGATATGCCGCTGTTAACCATCCTATATATCTCGCTCTCCTTCTCGCATGGGTCTGTGTGATGAAAATCAAGGCAGGCAGTGTAACCTTCGCCACATCGGGAGCAGCATTGAGACTCCTTAAACTTCTTGAGTCGAGCTGCTAGCTCTATCTGCCTCTTGCGACGTTTCTGTTTGTAGTATTCACGATTCTTATCGTAGTGGCGCTGCTGATAAGTTCGATGGGCTTCTTTTGGTCTGCTAGGCATCATAATCCTCCGTAGTCTGTCCCATCTTTGACTACGGAGGATTATGAAGAGGATCACTTCCTTAACCAGCCAACGGGGCTAACCCCATGCGTACGTAATTTCCCCGAAGGAAAACGTACTGCCTTATTTACAGGCCGGTTCTTCTCGCGTGGTCCCATTAACCATAGCGCTGGCGATCGTTCGTCCCGTCGCATCGGACGTGATCTGGCCACCAAGTGCGGCACGCATATCCTCGCACTCTTGTTGGGTCATAACTGGTGACACAAACGTCGGTCGACCATGTCCATCTACTGTGACTAATCGCGGCATGACTCTCTCCTGTGGGTCTTGTCTCCTGTACCCAATTGTAGCGTCAAGACGGGCTGGCGTTAATTGAGGTTAATACCCTGAAGATGGCCCAGGATGCCGCCCTGCCACTCCTTATCCTCGAAGTCAAACACCCGATGGACCTTGCCATCCAGCCTGATAGCCTCAGCATCACCATCCCTGCATGGTTCGACGGTATCGTAGTTGCGATCTTGGAGGATTTCAACAGCATCCAACACCGTGGCCGCATAGACACTCGTGAAACCGCCTTTCTTGGACGGTGGCCATTGAGCAATGACCATCATCCGCAGGACGCCATCGACGATGGCTCGCTCCTCGACACCAGAGATATCCTGGATATCGGCTACGATGAGCCTCTTCTTGCAGCTGCAACACTTCTTCTTTCTGACGACCCATCTCTCGCATTCGCTACATCTTACGACTCGCATGATTCTCTCCTGTGGTTATTGTTTGCCTATACCCACTTGTAGCATCAAGAAGGCCCACCGTTAACCCTAGCAAGCTCGCTAATCAAAAACCGATAATACGGCTTGCCAGTATACTCAGACCGAACCCGGCGAACCAATCGGCCATAACGATACGACCTCTTCCCATCGCACCAGCCGTTTGAATGCACATCACTGAAAACACTGGAGAACTCACTCTGTAGCTCATCAGTGACTATGTCGTTTTGGAGTGGCAGGCACCGATGCTCCCACCCAGGGCCAGTATCAATACCCCAGAAGTTACGTGCGGCCTCAACATCCTCGCGATAATTCCTGATAGTATCAAACCACCAATCATCATAATCTTCGCCCATAAACTCCTCGCGGATTATAGATCTCAACTCCGCGTTGGTGAGCGTAGGATTGAGCTGGCTGTCACCATATGAATCCGAAACCTCAGCAAACGGATCATCTGGATCGCCCGATGATGGTGATTTTAGCCATTCACTATCGTACGGCCACGGATACCAATGACGTTGCTCCGGCAATGCCAACGCTATAAGTGGCGAGGCTGCTGCGATTCTAAGAAAGTCTCTGCGTTTCATCCTGTACCCAATTGTAGCGTCAAGACTGGTCGGGTTGAATATCGCCTTCAGCCTTAACATATAGGGTGATCTCGTCGACGACCTTTGTCTCACCGTTGGCTAGTACAACCTCCGGAAAGTCGTACTTGATCTCCCCATCTTCATCAAGGCTGCATCCCGTCAAGACTGAAACAACAGGTAGGGTATATGCGCCGTCTGTCGTCGTCAGGGTGATCTCCGCTGGGTGGCCTTCCGCGTCAAACAAGTGGTATGCACCACTTCTATCCCGGTCCATATCGACACGGATCTCTGTGATTTTGTGCGGACCAATCTCGACGGGCGTGGCCTCTCCATAGCTCTGGCTAACCTTGCATGACCCCTCGTCCCCACCATAGATATACCAGTTACGCTCGGCGCGTTCACCATCGATCCAAAGATTCACCCCACGGGCACTCATAATCTCAATAATCATGACTCTCTCCTGTGGTTTCTTGTCTACCCAGTTGTAGCATCAAGAAGGTCCTATCGAAAGCACTTGTGGAATCGGTTCTTGTTTGCGAGGACCACCGCCATGACATCCGTCAACTTCGTCGAGTACGACTCATTGTGGCCAGTGTAGCCAATCGAATGCACATACTCGTGGACGGCAGCCGCCAAAACCATCATCTTGCCAACCGGATTGAACTTCCACCGCTTCGACAACGACCGAGACGCAGACCAACGCTGCTCAACCACCGTAGCCGGATTGATGTAGAACACCTTCCCATAAGTCCCAGACTCCTCGTACTCCGCCTCATTATCGGCATCGAACAAGAAGCCAACCGAGAAAGTAGCAGCCTCGCCGAACAAATCGTGAATCTCCAGCAGGCACTTGACCCAGCACGAAGTAAGCTTGCGGCTGTACGCCGAGAACGATGCGGGCACATAATGCTCCGGAATCACCATCCCGGTCGTGTTCTTCACCACAAACTCGTGGTTGACCTGGCTCCGCTGCAACGCCCTATAATGCGTCGGTGCCTCGCGATCATCAGACTCCTCCGGTTTGGCCTCATAGTCGACAGGCGACAGATTCGGATCGACATCGTCCTCGACATCCTGATCCTCGTCGGTACACTGCGGGATCGTCGCATAAGCAGCACTCACCAAATCCCCGATATCCTGAGCGTCCGTATGGAGCTTATCTCCCTCGTACAGTGTATAAATCGGCGTATCATCCTTGAACACCGAGCTAGTGTCGACCGTCAGGTCATCGACGAAGGACTCGAGTTGGCACCGGTACTTCCAAGCCAAGTTATCCCTATTCGACTGCAGGCACTCGAGCCGATCAAGATTCTCGGTATCCAACTCCACCACAACGCACCGATCATCGGCGCTGATATGGCGAGTGAACATCGGCATACCGTTGACACGCACAATCAGGCGATTCTGGAATCGACGATTCGTGTAGACAGTCGCCCAGCTGAAGGTCCGGCGTTTGTAACCCTTGCGGAATCGGCCCTTCAACTCCTCATCGTTCAAGATGAATGTGCCCTTCCACTGCGTCATGTAGATCCAAGCCTTCGCGTGCTTGATCAACTGCTCGCACAGATCACCATCCTCGGTATCGTCGGTCATTCGGACCGTGGACGCCGTGCCGGGATGGTTCGTGATCGGCGTGATATCGTACATCCCACCGCAGCCGTCGACCTTCATCTCGCCGGAGATGATGGTGTACGAATCATGTGTGAAGTAGAGGACCTCTTTGGCCTTACCAAATCCGCCCGTGCCCTCGTCCTTACCGGACTCGCCCAGTGCAAGGAGCTTGCCAACCATGATGTCTTCGGTCATGGGAGCACCATTATTGGCGAATATCACCTTGACCTGCCCGTCCTCTTCCCAGATTCGGAGCGTAATACGACTGGTTCGAGGTGCGTCGATGCAATTCTGCATCGCTTCGCGGATGAAGGCCCAGTGCCAGTTACTGTAGTCGTTCTTGGCCTTAGTAAAGAAACTAGGCCCGATCGTGATTTGGTGCTGCATTTTTCTCTCCTGTACCTCCTTGTAGCATCAAGAAGGTCTGCCGTTAACCTATCTGCAGCTTAATGACCATCACGTTGTCGAACTGGTCCGCGTCGTCCTGAGCCTCACCCATATCGGTGTAGGCGTTGGTAGTGATCAGACGGTCCTGGTCGTGATCGTAGAGAACCCATCGCTCTCTCGAGACGGGGGGATAGGGCTCAACTTGCTCATTGAACGGTTCGTGGTCGATGTAGACGTAGTAGTCCCACTCGTTGACGGATAGGGTGAATTCGTCCTCGACGTCCTCGTTTACCCAAGCGTCCATCCAGTTACCACCGGTCCACTCGTTCAAATCACCGTACTCGGTGACAAGTGCTGAGATGATCGGGTGTTCGTTGTCCTTCTCTGCGAACTCGCCAAAGATGACAACCGGCTCTTCCGGGTTCTGGCCGTTGACCCCTACGATTTTGTAGTACATGCTTTGTTCTCCTGTGCCTTATTGTAGCATCAAGAAGGCCCAATAGAAAGTCCCGATCCCTCCCCCGCCACCACGCATGGGCGCTCGCCGGACAAATCTTACGGCGATGGTGGGGCGGGGGAGAGGATGCGCTCGATCAGGACTTAACGTAACGAACCACCGAAGACCCAACGGCCTCGAAGAACGACTGAATCCGCGTCGCACTCGCACCGCAAATCTCGGCAACCCGACGAACCATACCATCACGCAGATGGCGAGTCGTCTTCTTGTCGATCAGAGCCTCCTTCTGAGCAGTAGAGAGCTTGTCGCACTCCCAAATCGCCTTCGACACGACGTCGAACACGACCTCAGCAACACGCTCCTTGACACCCGTGCCACCACAAGCCGCACACACCTTCGCGGCAACACCACGACCAGTGCGGCCACGGCCACGGCACCTCGGGCACTTCACAGCCGCCACGCCAGCGGCCTGTTCGGCCAACGTGCTCGAAGAGAAGAAATACACCTCCTTCTCATGCGTGATCGACTCGACGCCTTCCTCGCCGACGAGGGCCACCAGCTTCGCCACCTGGTCGTCGTCCAAGCTGTTCTGCTGGGACTTGTCCTGAATGACGTAGGTCACCGACTGGCCATCGTGGTTCACAATGGTAACCGGACCGGGCGGCATTTCGCCAAGCGTAGCGTACTCGGAAGCGAAACGGGGAAGAGCGAACTTGCCAAGCAGACCCTTCGCGGCATTCCCACGATTCTTGGCCGCTTTTTCATCGGCCTTGGCTTTGGCAACTTCGGGGACACAAGCGTGCAACTCGGCACACTCTTCGGACAACGTGTCGTCGTCCAGATCGATGGGGAGTGCGAACACAGTGCCTTTCGGCTTCTTGGGTTCGGCTTTCTCTTTGTCACCAGCGTTGGTGAAAAGGCAAGGCTGATCGGCCTTAGGGGATGTGGCGGTGGCCATTGCGGCCTCCTTTCAGTAATAGGGTGCATTTCTGCCTCCGGCCTGGACCCAATGTCCTTCCGGCTCTACCCTATTATAGCATCAAGGCCGATCAGCGTTAATGCCTGTCAGACGTACCGCTTGACGGTCTGCAGCGACCAGCCGGTCGTCTTTGCGATCTGCGGGTGCGTCTTCCCCTTCTTCTTAAGGGACTTCATCTCGTTGACATGCTCCTGAGTGACCGCTTTGGCCTTTTTGCGATGCCGACGAGCCTTCCGCTTACGCTTCCCACCCGTTTTCTTTGCGGCACTCGTGCTCTTCTTCCTCGGCTGCGAGGTAGCACCGACTGCAACGGGCTCAGGGGGAGCGGGCGAATCGCCCTCAATAGAAGTGGGGATAACCAACACACCGGCTCCCGCAGGGGGAACCTGCAGAGTGATCTTGCCCTCACGGTCCTCCGTCAACGTGACGGTGTGACCCTTACGGAGCAGAGACTCTGCCAACTCTAGGATAACCATAGGTACCTCACAAGTAAGTAGAAACTAGTATCCAGCCCACCATTATAGCGGCAGCAAGAAACTAGTTAAATACTCTGCGGTTGTGCTTCGACAACTCAGATACCTTGCAGCCCTTGTGGACCAAAAGATCAAGTACCCCCTGAGCGTCCCTGGCCTCGCTGCCATACCACCAGGCAACCGCGTGCCGCTTGTAAACCTTCAAAGGCCAAGAAGCGACAAAGCAGCTGCCAACCAGCTTGACAGTGGCGTCCTTTGGTAAGTCCCGCCAATACACGTTATTCGAGGGCGTAGGCATGCGTACGTAATTTCCTCACAGGAAAACTATGAGTACTTCTCCTCGATTGTCGGGGTCGAAGTGATGATACCGCCCTCACTCGAAAGCTGGCAGTAGAACGTGTCCGTGATCAGCACCCGGCTGTCGAACATGTCCGGATTCCGCACGGCGGCGAAATACCCAGCCGGTTTCTCGATGGGCACCCGGCACCAGATATTGACCCGAGCATGGCAACCATGCTTGCAAAGGGTGACAGTCGTACGCTCCAGGGCTTTGGGCCTCCCCAACCGTTCGAACACCTGGTCCAGAACCGCATCTTCGCGGGACCTTGTCTTGCGTTCATCCGGCGTCAATGTCGCAACATTCGCCATCATGGCTCTCCTGTGAATGGTGGTGATTGGTCTGACTCTTTGTAGCACCAAAGCTAGCCTACATTAAGTTCGGCTCCGAAACGTCCCGGCACGGAATTCCAGCACGGTACCGAGCCCGAAGACCTCAGCGGTAGCGGCTATCTCCTTCGCAGCCTCCGCAGCCCACTCCGCATTCGGCGTCCAACCAGCACGCTTGTCGGACTCGACGATCGCGTCAGCCAGACTCTCAACCGTCAAGTCAACCTCGGCGACCTTAACAGTGGTCGTGCCCTTACGTGTCTCCACGCCAGTCATGGACCGCATGCAACCGCAACCCCCATCGGGGCCGACGTTGACGTCGCTATCGCACTGGTTACCAAAGACCACAAGTTCCTCGTCGTCCGTCCAGCAGAAATCGTTATCCCGCTGACCCTGTGTCTCTTTCGTCGATATTAACGCCAGCATTTGGCTCTCCTGTAGAATGGTGATCGGTCTGACCAGTTGTAGCATCAAACCAACCAACCTTAAATACCCAGCCTGTCCTCCCTTCCCAATCCCTCGCGTGTGTGCACGCATACGCGCTAAAATAACGAGCCAGCAGCCAGCCGGGCCATATTAAGGCTCGCCGCTGCTGACGCTACAAGTAAGCACACGACACGACACCAACCATCAGAGGGAATCATGATCGACACGATCCTGCAGGCCGGGAAGGCCGAAGCCCGCGACTACCAGACACGAATCGTCGAAAAAGTCGCCGGTTACTTCAACGACGGAATCCGATCCGCTATCGTCAACAGTCCCACCGGCTCAGGCAAGACCTTCATGGGACTCGCCATCGCCAAATGGCTCCAACTCGAACACGGAGTAGGGGTGGGTTGGGTCGCCATGCGTCGCAACCTCCTAAGCCAAGCGTCCAACGAGAACGCCAAGCTTGGGATCGAGTGCGAAGACGTCGCATTCACCAGCATGTTCGCCCGAGAACCGGCAGTCACCGACTTCGCCGGTCGCCCAATCGAACTGCTCGTCGTCGACGAAGCCCAGCACGACGCGGCCCACTCGATGGCCACGATCCACAACATCATCAAACCCAAGTGGATTCTCGGACTCACCGCCACCCCTTACCGAACCGATCGAGTCAAGCTGTGCTTCGACAAAATCGTCAAGGACATTGGCATCCACCAACTGATCCGCGAGGGCTACCTGTCGCAGTACCACCAGTACACCATCCCCCAATGGGACGTCGAAACCGTTGTCGCCACCTACCTCCGTGAGCCGGAACGGTGGGGCAAGTCGGCCATCTACTTCCACAAACGGGAAGACGCACAGGCATGCGTCGACCAACTCAAGCAAGCCGGGGTACGAGCCGAGACAGTCTACGGCGACCACCCCCAATCCCTCCGCGAAGAGCGACTGACCGCATTCGAGCAGGGCCGGATCGACGTCCTCGTCAACATGATGATCCTGACCGAGGGTTGGGACTCACCAGGGCTCAAGACGGTATTTGTCCGCGACAGCCAGAAAGGCCCGACCATCCAAATGGCGGGTCGTGTCTTCCGCAAATACCCAGGGGTCGAATTCAAGCAGGTCGTCCAATCCAAGCTGACGAAGTACCCCATCAACCGGGAAGCGGAGCCAGCCGAGTCGTTCGTCTGGATGGCTGATAGCTGGCGGTCCTACAAAAAATCGCCTGCTATCCGCAGCGTATCGCGACGAGCGATGATCACGCTCGCCCAGACCCCACAGGTCGAAATGCCCGACTTCATCAAGCAACGGGCAGAGAATGCCCCGCATTGGAGTCAGGACATGATGGTCGTCGAAGGCCACGCCATCGAAGAAGAAGAAGACGACGAGTGATTCCCTCTGGCCGGGAGCCTAGTCGTGTGGGCTCCCGGCCTTCTTTATTGCCAGCCGCAATAGGGGAGATTCAGCAGGGGATCTAGGGCTGAAATAGGGGGTATTTAATCAGAGCCATCGCGACGCTATAAGTAATCAGACGAGGGACGCCGAGAGCCCTCAAGCTTTCTCACCACGGAGATCGTTATGAGTACCGCAACACTACCCGCTGTCAGTTACGGCACCGCCACCATCGACGCCTTCAAGGTCAGGGGTCGAAACGAAGACGGGGTGGTCACACAGTTGGAAGTCGACGGTCGGACCGTAAAACCCACGGACCGTTTCTGGGGCAGCCTCTGCTCCCGTTACTCCTCGTTGGGTCTGTCCACCAAGCTCTTCCGCCTGTTCAACCACGAAGAGGTCTTCGACCGCGTCAAGAGCGTGGCCAGCGAAGAGAACGCCCGCATGCGTTTCGCCATCGAAGGCGGAGGGGACGGGGGCGACGGTGGCACCCTGCTCGCCGTGACCAACCCCGCCAAAGCCCTGGTCGAAGTCGACAAGGCCCGCGACATCATCGGTCGCCACGCCGAAAACGGCCTCGAGTACAAAGAGGGCGTGATCCGCTCCACCCACAAGCCGCCCCGCGCCGCCGAGTACAAGATCGGTGGGGATGGGTTCATGAACCAGTACGTGATGGAGACACCCATCGACGGTTACGGCAACCCGTTGACCTACCTGTCTCTCCTGCGAATGGTCTGCACCAACGGCATGGTCGCCTACACCAAGGCGTTCAAGAGCGAGATCAAGCTGGGGAACAACAACAACGGCGACGAAGACGCCATGTTCACCATCGAACGCTACCTCGACTCGTTCAACAACGAGGAAGGGTTCGCCGCCATCCAGCAGCGAATGGACTCCGCCACCCAATCCTGGGCCTCGCTCGCCGAGTGCTTCAACGTCTACCAGGTCATGAACCGCATGGCCAAGAAGCGGCTTTTCCGGGAAGGAAAGGCACCCAGGATCGAGCAGATGGCCGACGCACAAGGCCAACTGATCGGTGGCGACGGAGCATCGTCCGACGAACTGAGCCCCTCCAACCGGCTCAACCTCCGACTCGCCCGAGCCTTCGACTCCCTCACCGGGGACGTCACGAAAATCTACGGGATTGCCCAAATGGACGCACTCTCCCGTAAGAAGATGCGGCAGCTTCCCGCCAACTGCACGGTGTACGACCTGGTTAACTTCACCACGGAGTTGGCCACCCACTACACCGACCAGCACAACGGTCGGCAGCTGCAAGCCGAGGTCGGCGGACTCATCCGCGACGAGTACGACCTCGAAGGGACCATGAGTTCCTATGCCGACTTCGCCGACTGGTTCGTCGACAACGACGGGCTCGGCATGGCTGGCAGCAACTAAGCGTCGACGCAAGAGCGGGGTTAGGCAACTGGCCCCGCTCTTCGCGTATTTACACCAAGCCAGCTTGACGCTACAATACAGCAGACACGAAGCTTTCCGCAGAGGAAACAACATGATCCAAGACTACTACCCAGAGCATACGACACACCCAGCCCACAAAATGATGGAACGGGCCAGTCTACAAGATATGACAAGGGCAGGCAGGAAAGAGTTAAAGAAAACCCACACGAGACGATCACGACAATATCTAAAACGCCGCTTAAGAAAGCATGAAGAGTAATGGCAGAACGAGAATTTCAAACCAATCTCACCGGCAAACGAGCCCACATCTCAATGGGGTTACCCCAAGACAAATGGGCAGAGGCACGAAACCCAAACGATAGATTCGACTGTTGGCGACGTGTCGGAGACGGCGGCAGAATCGCCGGGGCCTTCCTAGGAGAAGACAATTCACCAAAAGTCCTACTCGAACTGGACGATGGCCATCTCGTCGAATGCTTCACCGCACACATCACCGTCGATGAAAACCAGCAACCAAGTAAATTCAAACTCGCCGCTGGATCAACCGTACTGAACCAGGACCCATCACGCCCATTATCCGGCACAGTGATCGAAGCCGGGGACGTCCTGATCATCGAATGGTGCAACGGACTAACCAGTCACGAAAACCCAAGCGACGTAACCCTAACCGGGGCCTGCGTCTTCGAAGGAGAAGATTAGTGGAACACTTCGAAATCAACAAAATGATCGAACTCGCCAAGCAGATCAACAAAGACACCGCCACCCTTAGCAACTTTATGCGAAAAGCCATCGGCGAAGCCCCACTGCTCCCAGCCGACCGCTTCTGGGAACTCATGGACCACCTCATCAAACCCGTCCAATGGCACACATTCGCCAGCGGCTGCGGCACCCGAACCGGCGTCAGCGAATTCTGCCGGGCCTGCCGATGCGAAGAACACGGCGGCGACATCGACGAACTCTTCATGTTCGTGCAGACCTACGGTGGACTCTGTGCCAAACTCGGCAAAGCCATCCCAGCCGACTGCCCACTAAACGGCGACGGATTCGGCGACTTCGTCGATACCCTCCCCCTCCTGGGCCGGGCATTCTGTGCCAACCTCCTCGAAGGCCGATACACAGAGCACGATGATGTCCTGGGGGCCATCGGACGTCGCTGCGACTCCGTCGACAGCAGTTGGAACAAGTACAAAACCGCTGAAGAATTCTTCACATGCGGCGAATGCTACATCCAACTGTCCCTCCACGAAGAAACCGAGAAGCAGTTCAAGCACGACCTCGCCAGCCGCGAAGAAATCAAGCCCGAGGAGCACCAGTACGTGTAGGAATAATTTCCTGGCAGGAAAGTATTTAACACGAACCATCCCACTGCTACAACTAACTAAACGCAACCTAACCAAACGAGGTGATCCCCATGGCGAAAGCCGCCGAGAAGAAGGCCAAGGTAAGTAGACCACGGCCAAAACTGGACGAAAAAGAACTGAAAGCCGCATGTGCCGAACTCAGGAAGAAATATCCGCACGTCATCCCCAACACGCTTCAGAACGCCGAGGCAGGCGAAGGCCCCCACTCGAACAAACGGACCGTCGAGATCAAGTGCCAACACCCCGGCTGCAAAGAAAAGCGTCGCGTCGCAACCAGCGATCTGGCCCAGGTCAAGTTCTGCGAAGAGCACACCCGGCTCGCCCGACTCGAACGCCGCCGCGCCGCCCGCAAAGAGAAATCCGAGGCCAAGAAAAAGGCCAAATCCAAACGGAAACCCAAGTAGCAGCTGCTTGGTAGGTGCAAAGGGCCGATAACAGGCCACTATCCGCCGAGTTCGGCCCCTAGCACCACCTCTTCACCACCTCACCGCCCTCTGCGGAGAATCCCCATGATTCTATGTGACAACTGCCGAAAGCAAGTCCCACCAACGGCCACCGTCTGCCCAGCATGCAACCACCCAAACCCATGGTGCATAAGGAAAGAGAAAAAAGTGCACAAACACCACCCAGTCGGCATCTCACCACGCGAACAACACACCCTAAAAACCATATTCGAGGGTTACGGAGATACCAAAGGACAGCTCGTAACCGGCCTGAAAATCGTCAACATCGAAACCATCAGACCATGCTGGTGCACAACGTGCGAAAACCGCACTGACGAATACGGTGATGCGAAATTCGACCAAAGAGCACACAAGCTCGACGCTGGGGCCGCTATACACCACAAGATCATAAGGATCAACCTCCGGGGAAGCGACGACTACGCCCGCATCTACGACGTCAGCATCTCCAGCTACGATGAGGACGGATTCCCATACATCAGGAACGCAATACCAGCCCGCAGTTCAACACCGCCCATCATCGAAGTCATCCCATCCTTCGAAAGCCTGAAGAAAAGCACCTACAGAGAATCGTACAACGAACTCACCACCTCCAGGCAGCTCACTGAAGAAGAACTGGCACAAAAAGCCGGTAACCACCCAGACGTCCCCAAACCAGAGATGACCCTAGTAGTCACTCTAGTGCGACCAGCCCTCCAAGCAATCGAATTCACCGTCACGGGACACAGTGAAGAAGAAATCAACAACGAAGCCATCGAGCTGGCCAACAAAGCGAACCCACTACCCAAGGGATTCTCCAACGACGCCTTCTTCAACTGGAGCATCGCAAAGACCGAGAAACAGCCCCAGAAGTATACTCTATTCTTCCAATCGCCGGACGGCCACGTCTCGATCTGCCATGTCAACGTCAAAAACCCGGAACAAACGGCCCGTGAACTGATCGACTTCCCCGAGGGCGGCAAGTGGCACAACCACAAGCTCCTTACCTACGTCGAAGGCCACGTCAGCTTACAACAACACGAAACCGACCTCGACCGACTCTCGGAGGAGTAGATGACACCTGAAGAATTCCTAGGCGACATCCGTCAACGGCTGATGTACAAAGGATTCAAACGAATCCAACCAGGTACCGGCATCGGCATCGCCCAGCCCTGGATCACCGACGCCGCCAGACTCATCGTCAATGACCTCTGCGAAACATTTGAAGGATTCACCCACGGCACCTTCCGACTCTCCCATGTCCTCGACCTCGAGCAAATCCTCGACGGCGACCTAGGATGGCTCCTACACGAAAACGAAATCGACTGGTTACGAGAACACACCATCGACCTGAAAGACGACGACGCCGCTGAGCTTTGGGAGCTACCCAAGGATCACGAGGAATGCGACAACGAGACCAAATGCATCATCCTCGAGAAACCCCGCAACAAGATCATACAAAACAAACCACGCAAGTGTTGACCGCCCAAACGCCCTACCGGTCGGTAGAAAGGAACCATTTTGGGTAATCTCGCATATATAAAAACGCGACTACCAGTCGAATTCCAGCAGTTGCGTAAAGACCTCGAGGAGATCTCAGAAAAGAGATTCAACGGAACCCTCACATTCTCCCCCTGGGCCGTAGGCGACGGCTGGAGCATCACATTCCTCGGATACAACCGACACATCTCCGCCTACATCGAAAGCCCACACGAAATCCACATCGCCCACAGTGCAGGCGACCTCCTCTGGTGGATCGACTTCGTCATCACCAACGACCTAGCCCTGAAGTACGACGGCGAAATCTCAGACGACGCAGTGGGCGAAACCTGGAAAGGCGAACCCGGCAAATACCCCACATTCTCAAACGTCCTCGACCTCATGTACGACCACGAAGCCTTCGGAGGATCTGAACACGCCCGCACCGGCTGCCAACAACTGCGAGCAGCCAGCCTCGAGCACCTAAACGAAGTCCTCGTCACAGAGGTGAAAGACAAATTAGGCAAACTAATTGGAGAATAAATGTACGGACAACTAACAATACAAAACGCCCCCGAGTACGCCCAACGAATCCAAGAAACCCTACAAGGCCATCTCTGGAGCGTCGCAACACTCACCCTCCCAATCGAGGACGAACACAGAGACGCCCACACACCACCCCCGATATATCCAGACAAAATCGACCTCGAAACCAACCAAGTGCTCCGGGAAGTAAGGTCCGATAACCCGTGCCTGGTCTCCGTCGACACGACCAGATCCAACGCCGATGAGCTGGACGATCGCGTCTCTATCAGTTTCTGCGGAGATAGCTACCACTACACCTTCATCAGCCGCCTCGAGAAAGGCCGCAAAAGCGACGGCTGGAATACCCCCTATTTCTCCTTCACCTCAACTGGCTTCACCATCAGGCACCGGCACAACAAAGACCACGGAGTCCGTCTCTACAACTTCAAAATCGAAGGAGAGATGCCCCAAGACACCGACCAATACTACCAATCCCTCCTCGACCTCCACTTCCCAAGAAAATGGTACGTAATCCGCCACCACGAGTCCGGCAAATACGCCTATGCCTACAACATCTGTGAGCCCGGCCCCGACAAAGCCGCCCACATCCACCGGGAAGACCAACTACCCTACGACATCAACAGCAAGATGCTCGAGAAATATATGATATTCATCCAAGTCGGCAAAGGTCGAAGACCCACCGTCGACGAGGTCAACCAATTCCTCGAACAGACAGGAGTCCTTCAATGAGCCGATTCGACAGTACCAACCTCATGATGATCGCCGCAATCCTCGCATGGTCACTAATAATCTATATCGGATGTGTGCCGCCCGCCGACGACGACATCATCGACATCGATGAGAACGGCCAAATCACCATCGACCAAATCATCTCCGACGAGATGACACCCGGAACAGCCGGAGGTGAAGTAGCGAGCACCGTCTACACCCTGGCCAACAAATACACAGACGCAGTGGACATCCGTCTAGACGTCTCCTGGTCCAGAATCGGCCCCGACAAAGAAACCGGGTTCATCACCGTAACGCCGGACGCCTTCTCCGAAGCTCGGGAATATACTTCCCTGGCCCGCTACAAAGAGAAATATCACAAGGACTACAAAGTCGCAGTATATGATTCCTGCACGCCCCTCGCACTCGAATGCAGCCTCGAGACCATGCGGAACATCCTGAAACACAAACGGTCCGGCGAATGGTCCGAAGAAATACGGGGTACTCCCACCATCCAAGCTCCTGAAGGGCAAGTCCCCTACGCTGAAGCCTTGAAGGAACAAGAATCACTCGCTGAAGATGCTGCCTGCTGCGGGCCTCCTCCAGCTCCAAGCACCTCTCCCCCTCCGGAGGCTGGTGAGCCCACCCCCGCAATCAACGTAGAGACCGACCCCGGCCTAGAAGTAGAGATACAAGACGACGCTACAAAAGAGAGCAATGAATAAATTATTTATCCACCTCCGCATCTGGCTCCGCCACCTCCGCGATCGCCGCCGCTACACCCTCGCCTGCGACATATCCCCATTCCCCCACCCCTTCAACCAAGAAGAACAATTATTTCACATGCGTGGCCTCAACCGAGCACAGAGCTTCGCCCAACACTGGGTTCGCAGACACCCACACGGCCAAGCTCGCATCCTGAAGGGCTGGAAAGAATTCCCCAGGATTTCCACAGAGGAAACAACATAATGTTCCCGCCCAAGAGCTACCACATCATCGAATGCGGCGACGCAGGCTCCCTAGTACGATCAGTCCAATGTTACCTCGAGCACGGATGGTGCCTCAACGGCCCCCACCAAGTAACAGCCACCACCGTCTCCAGTGGCGACATGAACGGAGGATACACAGTTGACTCAGAATACACCTGGTCCCAATCCCTCTGGCACCCCGACCCCAACCCCCAATTCCCCGGCACATACTGACCTAACCCCAGAAATGCAGCAAGCAATAAATAATTATGTATCCGCATCAGAAAAAGACCCAGATGAAAAACAATCCCGCAGATACAAATCCTTCTTCAGCCCCTACACTCACGGACTCCCCAGGAGTATCGGTTGGTAACACCACACCCACCAAATCCCGTGCCGAGACCCCGAGAATTTCCTCGAAGGAAATCCCCTACAACCTCGCACTAGCCCTCATACTCTTCTTCACCGTCCTGGGCATAGTAATTGGTTTCTTCTGCGGACTCTCATTCGCCGACGCCCACCGCCCAACCACCGCCGTTGACGACCACGAACTCCACACAAAATCCGAGGGCCTCGAGTACACCGTCCGCATAGTGCGAGGCAGTACCCAAGGCCCCAAAGACTCACAAATACAAGACGCCATCAACCAATCATCACAAAACAACTACGTATTAGACAGAATAGAACTACAGTATCGAGACAAAGCAATCGATGCTATAATAATAATGAGACGGTCACCGTAGCTCAGTCTGGTAGAGCGAGGCGTAACCGGGAGATACCCCTCACCCGGCACAAGTCCGAAGTCGCAGGTTCAAATCCTGCCGGTGGCCCTCGGGTCGGAAGTCGGAAGCCCAGAGCGATTAGACAGATCGACAAGACTAGACTCGCAGGTGAGAACCCTGTCCGGCCCACACGGGGTTAGTCGTAGAGAAGGGTACCCTTCTTGGCTGGGCCTATACGACGAAGGTCAGAAACGGCAGTTCGAATCCATGGGACCCCGCTGAGAATTTCCTCAAAGGAAATGACTTTAGTTGGTCGCGGTCAGAGAGCCCAGGTTTTAACAAGACTTGGGCTCTCGCCGTATAGCAGCATCCAACTTACTAAAACAACCAGGGTCCGCATAATTAATCCTCACACAATCCCACCCAACCCACACACGAGCAAACTCCGCACGCAAAGTCACAAACACATCAACAGGGAACTCACCAACCCCAACAGCCTTCACCTTAAGCTGCAAAGCCTTCTCATGCGGATTATTAAAACCCTCATCCGCAATACCATACCTATCCTCCAACCAATCACGCACAGTTTGAACAATAGGAATCATTACTATCACCAAACGTTACCAGGCTGGGCCATACCATAACTCCACGGGACGCCACATGACCGTACCATAACTATACTCTACGTTCCACACCATGACCGTGTCATACGGGACGCCCCATGCCGCACCATGCCACTGCGTTACTGTAAGCAACATCGCAAGATACACCTGACCACACCATAACCACACACTACAAGAACGTACTGCACAATCAGTACCAATACCTTGCGACATGCGGCACCACCTTGCCCTAACAACACGCTACGTAACAATCAACACTACACAACACCAGAACAGCCAACACACGACGCTACCATACCTGCACGAGACAAGACTGCGAGGCACCGCGCCAGACGCCGCACTCACGGTATTATACAGGGCTGGACTACACTATCACCGCATTGCACCCGGCGATACTTGGCCACACCTTCACATTACTTCACCACACCTCACTCTCACAGGAATTACTATACTTTGCTATGAATTCCCGACAATCCCATCCATCACATCCAACCGAAGAGCCATCCTCCTAAGGTCCCTCTGCACACTCGTCTCCTTCGAATCAGGGAACAACGTATCATCCATCTGATCGAACCACTCAGCAAGCGTCCTAAGCTTGTCCCCGTCACTTATACTGGCAAATTCTGATTCTTCCATACCTCTTTATAGCGTTGCGAAATCCCCCCATTAATATCTCACTAATAATGCGCAAAGAGTACACGCG
>Ga0180434_10001441_pt1 | contig 33955 bp, 29 predicted proteins | sample SS_ome_7_FD_132453 | JGI IMG/M metagenome (GOLD analysis project Ga0180434, IMG submission 132453) | Hypersaline lake sediment archaeal communities from the Salton Sea, California, USA - SS_1_D_2 metaG | ecosystem: Environmental > Aquatic > Non-marine Saline and Alkaline > Hypersaline >... | reverse complement strand
TCAATGCCTACGAGTATTAACCGCAAACACGTTCTTCCCTTCTGACAGGGCTTTACGACCCGAAGGCCTTCTTCACCCACACGGCGTTGCTGCGTCAGGGTTTCCCCCATTGCGCAATATTCCCCACTGCTGCCTCCCGTAGGAGTCTGGACCGTGTCTCAGTTCCAGTGTGGCTGATCATCCTCTCAGACCAGCTACCCATCTGAGCCTTGGTAGGCCATTACCCCACCAACAAGCTAATGGGACGCGGGCTCATCTTCGAGCGGCAACTTTCAAGGAAGAGGTCACCTTTCATGCGAACTCCATATGAAGCTCGCATCGTATCAGGTATTAGCACCCCTTTCGGAGTGTTATCCCTGTCCCAAAGGTAGATTACCCACGCGTTACTCACCCGTGCGCCACTTTACTCATCTTGCAAGCAAGATTTTCTCGTTCGACTTGCATGTGTTAGGCACGCCGCAAGCGTTCGTTCTGAGCCAGGATCAAACTCTTTAATTGATGGTAAAACAAGTCTCATAGAGACTTATCTTCAAGAATTTCCTCCTAGGCTTGCCTACTACTATTCAGTTGTCAAAGAGCGAAGGCAACGTTTGTTTGTCGTCACCAACCTGCAAACCCACACTATACTAACACAGACATCTCTTGTCAACCGATTTAAGGAAAATTCAGAAAAAAACCTGGTAAACCTACATTTTTTTTGAAGAAAAGGGCCTCAGGGGGGCCCTGCAACCGGATCCAACCACTGTTTGCGTCTTCATGAATTCGATGCAAATTTTCGCACTAGGTTTCCGCAGGGTCTAGATAATCCCTTACCCTTCGAATGTTCTCGCATTTTCCCGACCTCTCACAGATCGTCATCACGACCCCGTTCAGCGCGAGGTTCTTCATGGACGGCTCGAGCCTCTGGTGAACGCCGGTGAGGAAGCTGTCGATCGCCGGCTTCTGCTTGACGCCGATCACCGAATCCTGCCCTCCCGTCATTCCCACGTCTGTAATATACCCGGTGCCCTGGGGGAGAACCCGCTCATCCGCGGTCTGGACGTGCGTATGGGTACCCACCACGGCAGAGACTCTCCCGTCCAGGTGCCAGGCCAGGGCAAGCTTCTCCGACGTTGCCTCTGCGTGAAAATCCAGCACAATCAACTGGGCACCTTCTTCCCGGAGGCGTTTGATGTGCGCCTCCCCGGTCCGGAAAGGACAATCGAGGGGCTCCATGAAGACACGCCCCATGAGGTTGAGGATGCCCACCTTGACGCCCAGGTTGCTCTCCCAGACAACGCTGCCTTTCCCAGGAACGCTCGGGGGGTAGTTTGCCGGACGGACCAGAAACGGCTCTTCCTCCAGGAGTTCCGACGCACTCGGCTTCTTCCATATGTGGTTCCCGGAGGTCATGACCTGTACCCCGGCGTTCTTCAACTCCAGGGCCGCGTCACGGGACACCCCGAGCCCTCTGGAGGCATTTTCCACGTTTGCTATCGTGAGATCGACCGACTCGCGGTCCACGATCCGAGGCAGGACGTGCCGGAGCACCTTTCTGCCTCCCTTGCCGAAAATGTCTCCAATCAGAAGGATGTTCATGGGCTCAATCTATTTCGCGTACTCGACCGACCGGGTCTCTCGAATAACCGTCACCTTGATCTGGCCCGGGTAGCTCAGCTCACTCTCGATTTTCTTCGCAATATCCCTGGAAAGCACGACGGACTCCTCGTCCGTCACCTTGCCGCTCTCCACCATGATCCGGATCTCCCTTCCGGCCTGGATCGCATACGACTTCTCGATGCCCACAAAGGATCCTGCAATCCTCTCCAGGTCCTCGAGCCGCTTCACGTACGTTTCCAGCATCTCCTTGCGGGCTCCCGGACGGGCCCCGGAAAGGGCGTCCGACGCCTGAACGAGGAGGGGAAGCACGGATTCCGGCTTCACCTCTTCGTGATGGGCCGCGATGGCATTCACGATACCTACACTTTCACCGAACTTCTTCGCCAGATCCCCACCGATGATCGCGTGCGAACCCTCCACCTCGTGGTCCACGGCCTTGCCGATGTCGTGCAGCAAGCCCGCCCTCTTCGCCTCCTTCACATCGAGGCGCAGTTCCGCTGCCATAATGCCACAGAGGAACCCGCATTCGATCGAGTGCTGCAACACGTTCTGCCCGAAGCTCGTTCGGTATCTGAGGCGGCCCAGGAGCTTGATGATTTCCGGATGGATGCTGTGGACACCCACGTCGAAGGTCGCTTGCTCTCCGATCTCCCGGATGTTCTCCTCCATCTCCTCTTCCACCTTCTTGACGATCTCCTCGATCCTCCCCGGATGAATCCTACCGTCTGATATGAGCCTTTCGAGGCTCACCTTCGCGACCTCTCGACGGATCGGGTTGTGGGCCGAAAGGATCACCGCTTCGGGCGTGTCGTCAATGATCAGGTCCACGCCCGTGACCGCTTCGAGAGCGCGGATGTTTCGACCTTCCCGCCCGATGATCCTCCCCTTCATCTCGTCGTTCGGCAGGTTCACGATGGATACCGTTCGTTCCGCCACGTAGTCGCCACTGTAACGCTGGATCGCCAGGGCCAGGATGAGCTTTCCCTTCTTGTCCGCTATTTCCCGCGTGGCATCCTCGATCTGTTTGATCTGCCTGGCCGATTCGTGCTTGACCTCTTCGACCAACGAGTCCATCAGCTGCTTCTTCGCTTCATCTTTGCTGATCCCGGCTACTCTCTCCAGGCGCAGCTGCGCTTCCTCCTGCAGCTTCCGAAGTTGCGTACTCTGTTCATCCAGGTTCTTCTCTCTCTTGCTCGCCCCTTTCTCCCTCCTGCCGACCTCGGTTTCTTTCTTGTCCAGCAGGTCCATCTTCTTCTCGAGGTTTTCTTCTTTGTTGAGGAGCCGCTTCTCCATTTTCTGCAGCTCCCCTCTTCTGTCCTTCGCCTCCCGGTCGAACTCCGCCTGGGCCTTCAGGATGTCGTCTTTCGCAAGAATCGTCGCTTCCTTCTTGATCGTTTCCGCCTCTTTCTTTGCATTCTCCAAGATCTTGGTGGAGAGCTCCTCTGCGGACGAAAGCTTCGATTCCTGCATCTTCTTTCTGTACCAATTTCCCCCGTAGATGCCACCGAACCCTGCCAGGACGAGCAGTAAAATGATCCATACGGCTGAAGAGAACAAGGCAATCACCTCCCAGATACTGGACGTAGGGTTTTTCCGTGCGGATAGGTCGGCGGCGCGGGCAGGGCTTGTTCGGAAAGGGTTCTTACTCCGTGGATCGCCTCGGTGAGGGGCTCTCCTCTACAGTACAGGCATGAGAAGGGTTCGCAAGAAGGATCCCCTATGTGTTCTCATGAAGCCATTTCTTCGATCGAGATCTCCTTGCCTTTCTTGGCAGGCAGATATCCATTTATGCCGATTATGCCAGAGGCGTTCGTCTTGTTCTTGCCAAAGGATGGCGGTCCAAGACCCCCGAAAAATCTCATGCGTCCTTATGCGGGGCAATCTCCTGTCATCTTCCCTGGGCCTCGACTCTGCGGGGGTCCCTTCATACCCCAACATTGCCGCCCACGGCATGACCCACCGCAGGAACCAGGGATGATCAAGCAAACAAGCAAGACCCTTTACAGATCCAAATACCCTCGTTGCCATCTATCCGCTTTCTTCCTTACCTCCTTGACGTTTTTAAATCAGCCGTCCTCGAAAAGGGCGGCATTCCTATCGAGAAAATCAATCATCTCTCTTGCTTTGTTGTCTACGTTCTCCTGGATGACTTCCTTCTCTTTCAAGGCGCTGAAGTAGTCATCCGCGAGGAGGAGAAGAAGCCGAACAGCCGCCTGAAGACTCGTGACACCCGGTTGTGTCTGAATGCCCTTGAGCTTCTCCTTGACGAACTCCTCAAGCCGGCGGATGTAGTCCGGATCGTCATGCTTGAGTCGAACGACCTGACCCAACAGGTTGATGTCGAATACCTTCTTCTGGGATGCTTCTTTCTGCAGAACGGATCCCCCCGTGTTCGAGAAAGGCTTGGAAGAAACCCTATTCTTCCTAGAAACCCTATTCTTCCGACTGTACCTTGAGGCCTTCCAATCGTTTCATGATATTTTCGATTTTCGAATGAATCTGGACCTTTGTCTTCTGAAATTCCTTCATTTTTTCGTTCAGCTCTTCGATCCTCTGGTCCCGAACGGACAACTCGCCCAACACCTGTTCGTGGCTTTGTTTCAACTCAACGAATTTCTCCGTCAGGGTGGTGATCCGCTCCTCCAAGCGTTCCAGATTCTCCAGTGTCATAATCATGTTTCCTTGTATTCTTTTAATAGAATCACCTAAAACATACTAGGAATTCCTCTCTTCAATGTCAATCGGCCGTTTCCTCAAGGAAAAAAGGGCTGATTCAGTGTACCCATCCCTTGTCCGACTCGCCGAAGATCGCTTCCAGGAACAGGTCCGCGTCGAACGCCCTCAGGTCCTCCACACGCTCGCCGATCCCGATGAATCGGACCGGGAGCTGAAGCTCGTTTGCGATGCCGACGATCACCCCCCCCTTCGCCGTACCGTCAAGCTTCGTCAGGACGATGCCCGTCACGCCTAGGGCTTCGTGAAAGGTCCGGGCCTGATTGATCGCATTCTGCCCGGTCGTGGCGTCCACGACGAGAAAGACCTCGTGCGGTGCCCCTTCGAGCTCCCGGGACATGATGCGCTTCACCTTCTTGAGCTCTTCCATCAGGTTGGCCTTGGTGTGCAGTCGACCCGCCGTATCCACGATCACGAGGTCGGTACCCCTGGATTTCGCCGCCTGCAACGCGTCGTACACGACCGCAGAGGGGTCTGATTCGGGCTTGTGCTTCACGAAATCCGTGTCCGCACGATCCGACCAGATCTGCAGCTGCTCGATGGCTGCCGCCCGGAACGTGTCCGCCGCCACGAGCATGACCTTTCGATCGCCACTCTTCAAATGGGAGGCCAGCTTCCCGATGGATGTCGTCTTTCCAACCCCATTTACCCCTACCACCATGATCACGAAGGGCTTGGCCCGTTCGGGCTCAATGGCCGGGGCCCGGACTTCCAGCATGGAGCCGATCTTCTGCCGAAGGGCAGCCTTCAACTCGGCCGGGCCCAAAGGCTTGTTGCTGAATTCCTTCTGAACCTCTCCCAGGAGGTCGTAGCTCGTTTTCACGCCCAGATCCGCTGTGACGAGGACTTCCTCCAGATCCTCGAGCAGGTCCGTTTCCGAGGTCCCGCTTCGGAGGAAGATCTGATCGAGCCGTCCGATCAGCTGGTTCTGGGTCTTCGACAGACGTCCCCTGAGCCGCTCGAGCAGGCTCTCCGGGGCTTCCTCCGCCACGGGAGGAGGAGGGGCCGTTTCCGGCGCTGTCGATAGAGGCTCCGTGGCCGGAGCCGATTCCCCTTCCGCCGCCTCCGGAGATGGGGAACCGCCTGAACGCAGCCTCTTCGTCCGCCGTCTCCGGACCAGGAACCGGACCGGCAAATAGATCAGCAGGAAGAGGCAGCATCCCAGACTCGCCCAGAGCCAAGCCTCGGAAACGGTCTCCTCCAGGCCGAGGAATCGGAGAATGCTCTCCCTTACCGGTTGGAGAGATGCGAGGATTTGATCCATACGCGTTTAATGGGTCGAAACGTCTATTTGAAGGCTAGTTCACCTTGACGGACACGATTTGCGAAATGCCAGGGGATTCCATTGTGACGCCGTAGAGCTGGCTCGCAATGTCCATGGTCTGTTTGTTGTGCGTAATCAGGATGAACTGCGAGAGATCCGAGATCTCTTGCAGGAGCTCCGTGAATCGCATTACGTTCACGTCATCCAGAGCGGCGTCCACCTCGTCCAGGAGGCAAAACGGGCTGGGCTTGTACTGAAAGATGGCAAACACCAGGGCAAGGGCCGCCAGCGACTTCTCGCCCCCGGAGAGCAGATTGATGTTCTGCAGCCTCTTGCCCGGCGGCTGTGCAACCATGTCGACCCCCGATTCCAGCGGATTGTCCGGACTGTCCAGCTGAAGAAACGCCTTCCCCCCCTTGAAGAGTTGGGGAAAGAGCTTCTGGAATCTTTCGTTGATCTGGTCGAAGGCCTCGAGAAATCGAGTCTTTGTGATTCGATTGATCCTCTGTATCAGCCTCTTCAGCGACTCGAGGGAGTTCTTCAGATCTTCGAACTGATGCTGATAGAACTGATGTCGCTGCTGCAGGCTCTCAAACTCTTCGATGGCCGTGGGATTCACTTCCCCGATTCTTTCAAGAGAGGCGTAGAGTTTTTCCAGTTGCTGCTCGATCTCCTCGTCCGCCTCTTCCGAAAGCTCCAACTCCGGTCCGGCCGTCATGTCGATCCGGTGTCGCAGCCACATCTGATCCTCCAGGTTCTTCTTTTTCAGCCCGAGTTCCACGAGCCTTACCTGGAGGGCATCCTGCTCGTGGCGCGTTGTTTCGAGTTCCCCTTTCAGTCCTTTGGCAACCTCTTCCTTCCGTTCGAGCGAGGACGTCTGTGCATGGACTCTCTCGTTGATGCCGGCCAGGGCCTCCTCGGCAGCGGTCCTCGTCTGCTCGAGGGCGACGATCCGTTGTTCATTCTCCTCGAGTTCCTTCTGCAGCCCCTGCATCTTCTGCAGGGCCTCCTCCGCATCCCGTTCCTTCTCGAGCATGTATGTCTTGATCGTCTGAATCCTCTGCTCGATTTGCCGCTTGTGCGTATACAAGCCGGATCGTTTCTCCCAGATGACCTGGAGCTCAATCTCCAGACGATTCAAGTCGTCCTGAGCCAGCTCCCTCTCGGCCGTCCGATCCTGGATCTGACGACTCAGTTCCGAGAGCGTTTCCTCGCTGGAGGACTGCAGTTCCTCGAGTTCCTTCTCCTCCCCTGCAAGTTGCCCCTCCTCCGCCTTCAGGCCTTCCAGTTCGAGGTTTCTTTGTGAGGCCTCCGCCTCGAGGACCGCCTTTCGCTGGAGATCTCTCTTCCGTTGCTCTGCAATCTGCTGGGCGTCCTTTTCCCCCCGAAGGATCTCCATGTCGAGCCGGTACAGATCCTGCTGCACCCTTTCCAGATCCGATTCGTTGAATCGGATCTTTCGCAGCAGGGCATCCGCTTCCTCTTTTTTGCGCCGGTACGCCTCTTCCAGGCGACCCACTTCCTTCTCCAGCTCCTTTATTTCTCGCTTGGTCTTGAGGAACGTATTGCCGGACCCGTTCGTCTTTCCCCCGGAGATCACGCCCTCCGGATCGATCAGGTCCCCGTCCCTGGAGACGATCCGCTTGAAATGTCCGTTGTTCCTCCAGAGATCCAGGCCCGTCTCCAAATCCTGCACCATGACCACATCACCCAGGAGGTGTTCGGCAATGGACTGGTACTCGTCCCGCACCTTGACCACATCCATGAGGGGGGTTCCGGGGACGGACCCACCGTACACATCCTGCTCGGCCCCTGCCCTCAACTCGAGCGGGATGAAGCTTCCCCTGCCCAGGGTCTGCGTCTTCAAGTACTCGATCGCCTGCAATCCGTACTCTTGCTCCTCCACGATGATATACTGCAGCTTGTCTCCCAGGACCGACTCCAGGGCCGTTTCGTACTCGGGTTCGGTCTCCAGCACGTCGGCCACCATGCCCCGAATCCCCTTCTTGAGCCTCTCCTCATCCTTCCGCTTTCGCATCACCGCGCGGACGCCTTCCTGAAAACCCTCGTAGTTCTCCTGGAATTCCTGCAGGGAAACGAGTCGGGATCTCTTCAGGTTCAGGTCCGACTGCAGTCGCTCGATCGCCTCGGACAACGCGTCGAACTCACCCTTCAGTTGCCTCTGGTGGACCTCCAAGGCAACACGCTCCAGCAGGGAGAGGCCCCTCTTCTGTTTCCAGTTCTTCAGCGCTTTCTCGAGTTCCGTCTGCCTGGAAAAGAAGCATTCGTCCTCACTCTCCATGGCTCGGATCTCGTCTTCGCCCCGTGCCTTGCGCTGCTCGAGGTCTTTCCTCTTCTCCTGAATCCCAAGCTGTCTGTTGTTCAGCCCCGCCTTCTTGGTCATGCAGGCGAAGAGATTGTCCTTGACCGAATCGATCCTGGTCTGCAGGTCTTTTTCCTGCGTCTGGATGGCCTCGCAGCGCTCTCGTTCCTCACCTACATTCGCCTCGACCCACTGGCCTCGACTGGAAAGCTCGTCGATCTTCGTCGTCAGTTCCGACCCTTCCAGGTCCGCCTCCTCGAGTCGTACACGGGTGTCTGCAATCTGTCTCTCGTCTTCCGCACGTTTCGCCTGCAATTCCTGGTGGCTCTGCTTGATGTAGATCTGTTTGTTCTCGATCCGGTTCAATTCCTGGACCTGCTCGAGGAGCTTTTCCTTCTTCTCCTCCATTTCGCGGTTCTCGTGGATGAGATCCGCCCTGATCTCCTCGATTTCCGCCTCTTCCCGACCGAGTTCGGTAACAAGTCTTGTAACCTTCTGCTCCCCCTCCCCCCTGATCGCCTGCTCAGCCCTCTCCTGGTCGACGAGCGCATGATACTGTCGAAAGGCAAGGGTGCAGTCCAGCCGCCGGATGTCTTCCTTGAGCCTCTGATACCGGCGGGCCTTCTGGGCCTGACGATTCAGCGCATTCATCTGCCTCTTGATCTCGAAGTGGATCGCCTCGATGTGGCGAAGGTTCTCTTCGGTTGCCTCCATCTTCCGCAGGGCTGAGGCCTTCCTCCTCTTGTACTTCACGATTCCCGCGGCTTCCTCGATGAAGAGCCTCCTCCGTTCCGGCCCCGCGCTGATGATCTCCCCGATGTATCCCTGCTCGATGATAGAATAGGCCCGGGTCCCGGTCCCCGTGTCCGAGAACAGATCAACGATGTCTTTCAGACGCGCGGGCATTCGATTGATTCGGTACTCGCTCTCACCGCCGCGGTAGTAGATACGTTCTATGGAGAGCTCTTCAAAATCCGAGTAGGGATGGGGGAATCCCCTGTCTTTCTGGGTGAGTACGAGGGAAACCTTGGCCATGCCCGCCGCAGGGAACTGCTCGCTTCCTCCGAAGAGGATCTCCTCCATATTCTTCCCGCGCAGCCTCTTCGGGCTCTGCTCGCCCAGGACCCACCGCAGGGCGTCCACCACGTTGCTCTTTCCACAGCCGTTCGGGCCAACGATCGCTGAAGTGCCATCAGAAAACAGGATGTCCGTCTCTTTACAGAAGGACTTGAAACCATGAAGTTTTAGGCATTTCATCCGCATGAAACTCACCCCTTCCACGAAGATTTCCACGCAAATATAGATCTTTTAGGGGATATTGTAAAGCGAAAAATACAAGCTGCAGTGTAACCCTCAAATCGGCCACTAAATGTAGTGTCCCTGCCCCAAGGGTGACCCGCGCGGTCCCGGGTCGAAAAGGGCCAGAGACGACAGAAAAAGGGGGGCGTGGCGCCCCCCCCCTTCACAAGCTCTCTTCCGTACAGGTTTCAGTCCAGAAAAATATAACTGAAACAATACGTTATCTCTTCTTCTTGCTCCTCGACTCCACGATGGCCGCCTGCGCTGCGGAAAGCCGCGCTATCGGTACGCGATAGGGCGAGCAGCTCACGTAATCCAAACCTACATCATGACAGAAGTGGACCGACTTCGGGTCTCCCCCGTGCTCCCCACAAATTCCCACTTTCAGTTTTGGGCTGGTCGCCCGACCTTTTCGCACCCCGGTGGCGACCAGGAAGCCCACCCCCTCTGTATCGAGAGACTGGAACGGGTCTTCCGGCAGGATCCCCTTGTCGAGGTAATCGGGCAGGAAGCCGCCGATATCGTCCCTCGAGAACCCGTAGGTGGTCTGGGTAAGATCGTTCGTGCCGAAGGAGAAGAACTCCGCCTCTGCCGCTATCTGATCCGCCACCAGGCAGGCCCGCGGAATCTCGATCATCGTCCCGATCAGATAGGGGAATTTGACTCCTGTCTTCGTCCGTACCTCCTGCGCCACTCTCTCCACGATCTCCTTCTGATTCACAAACTCCGCGGCAGTGCCGATGAGCGGAATCATGACCTCCGGGTACACCTTCTTCTTCTTCTTGGTCAACGCCGCTGCCGCCTCGAAGATCGCCCTGGCCTGCATCTCGGATATTTCAGGGTAGGTGATTCCCAACCGGCACCCCCGGTGACCGAGCATGGGGTTCAGCTCATGGAGCTGGGCGATACGAGCGGACAGGGACTTTTCGGAGAGCCCCAGTTCGGCGGCCAGTTCCTTGACCTGGTGCTTGTTCAGGGTCACAAACTCGTGTAGCGGAGGATCGAGGAGCCGAATCGTTACAGGGTATCCCTCCATGGCGGCCATGATGCCCTGAAAATCCTTTCTCTGGAAGGGCAGGAGCTTCATGATCGCCTTGCGCCTCTGTTCCTCGGTGTCGGCCACGATCATTTCCCGAATGGCCAGGATGCGCTCCGGATCGAAGAACATGTGCTCGGTCCTGCAGAGGCCGATACCCTTTGCTCCGAATCGCAACGCAGCGGCTGCGTCTTCCGGCCGCTCCGCATTCGTGCGGACCCCCAGCCTGCGCTCCTTGTCCGCCCATCGCATCAATTCCCGGTAGTCCTTGTTCTTCTCCGGATCTGCGGGCAACAGGGAAAGCGAACCTTTGTACACATAGCCTTTGGTCCCGTTCAGCGTGATCCAGTCCCCTTCCTTCAGTGTCTTTCCGTCCACCTCCACGCGGCGGGTCTTCTCGTGAATCCCCAGGGCCCCACAGCCCACCACACAGCACTTGCCCCAGCCTCTTGCCACCAGGGCCGCGTGGCTGGTCATCCCGCCCTTGGCGGTAAGGATCGCCTCTGCCGCGTGCATGCCGTGTACATCTTCCGGAGAGGTTTCGTTCCGGACCAGGATCACCCGCTTCCCCTCTTTTGCCCATTGCTCCGCCCGATCCGCTGTGAGTACGATCTGCCCGGTCCCTCCGCCCGGTCCGGCGGGGAGTCCCTTGGCGAGCAACGTTGCCTTCTTCTCGTCCGCCGGATCGATCATCGGGTGGAGCAACTCGTCCAGATGGTCCGGCTTGACGCGCATGATCGCTTCCTTCCGATCGATGAGCTTTTCTCTGGCCATCTCAACGGCCATTCGAATCGTGGCCGTGCCGGTTCGTTTCCCGGTGCGGGTCTGAAGCATCCAGAGTCGGCCGTCCTCGATGGTGAACTCGATGTCCTGCATGTCCTTGTAGTGCTTCTCGAGCTTCAATCGAATCCCGTCGAGCTGGCGATAAAGCTTCGGCATCGCCTCTTCCAGTGATTTGAGACGCCTGTTTTCTTCGGTCTTGCCCTTCTTGTTCAGCGGCCTCGGCGTCCGGATGCCTGCAACCACATCTTCACCCTGCGCATTCGGCAGCCACTCACCGTAGAATGCCTTCTCCCCTGTCGCCGGATTCCGTGTAAAGGCGACACCGGTTGCGGAGTTGTCCCCCGTGTTTCCAAACACCATGGCCTGGACGTTCACGGCCGTTCCCCATTCCTCAGGAATTCCTTCGATACGGCGGTAGGCGATGGCGCGTTTTCCGTTCCAGGATTGAAAGACCGCACCAATCCCGCCCCAGAGCTGTTTGTAGTGATCGTCCGGGAAGGGCCTGCCGAGCACGGACTTCACCTTCTTCTTGAAGATCTCCGACAACTCCTTCAGATCATCCGCATCCAGATCCACATCATCCTCCACCCCCCTGACCTGTTTCATGCGGTCCATTTCTTCTTCCAGAAGCTGGCGGATCCCCTCCCCCTCCAAGGGCTCGACACCGGCCGCCTTCTCCATGACCACATCCGAGTACATCGTGATCAGCCTGCGGTAGGCGTCGTAGACGAATCGAGGGTTCTTCGTCTTGGCGATCAGCCCGGGTATCGTCTTGCTCGTCAAGCCGCAGTTCAGTACGGTCTCCATCATGCCGGGCATGGACTGCCGGGCCCCGGAACGGACCGAAACCAGAAGCGGATTCGTCGGGTCCCCAAAGCGAAGGCCCATGATCTTCTCGACCCTTGCCATCGCCTTTCGCACCTCGCCTTCGAGGCCCGCAGGATATCGTCTCTTGTTCTTGTAGAACGCGGTACAGACCTCAGTGGTGATGGTAAACCCGGCCGGGACAACAATGCCCAGGTTCGTCATTTCGGCAAGGTTCGCCCCCTTTCCTCCCAACAGGTCCTTCCACTCGGCTCGACCGTCCGCCTTGCCCGCGCCAAAGAAATACACGTTCTTTTTCGAAGAAGCCATGCAGTTACCTCCCTTAAAGTGAAATCTTAGAAAAGTCTGCAAACCATTGAAAAAGCTCAGAAACATTCTTTAATAAATTCAACCTGTTCTCCCGGGTCCGCTCGTCTTCGACCAGGATCATGACGTCGTCAAAGAGGCGGTCGATGGGCCCCTTGAGCTCCACGAGCCCCTGGAGCACCTTCTCGTACTCCCCTGACCCGAGGCCCGCTAGTTCGCTTCCCACCTGTTCAGTAGATGCGAGGAGCGCCCTTTCTGCCTCTTCCTCCAGATCCTCGGCCCGCAGGGGCTTGTCCGGGCCGGTGTACCCGTAGTCCTTCTTCGCCTGCTGCAGGATGTTGACGGCCCGCTTGCACCCAAGAATGAGGTCTTCGAAGTCCGGCTCCGAGCGCATCTTGTGAAGAACCTCGACGCGACGATACAGGTCCGGGATGTTTTCGAAGGAGCGGGAGATCACCGCTTCGATCGTATCGTGAGGAAACCCTTTCGCAAGCAGGAATTGCTGATAGCGCAGGCGGAAGAAATCAACCACTGCCTTCTTCACCTCCTCCGGTTCCTTTTTCACCAACCCGCCCAGGACCTCCAAACCTTTCCCGACCCATTCCTGCAGGGACACCTCCAGGTTCTTGGCCAGGAGCACCCGGAGGATGCCGATGGCCCTTCTCCTCATGCCGAAGGGATCCGAAGTCCCACTGACCGGAGACCCGATGCCGAAGAAGCCGACCACCGTGTCCATCTTGTCGGCCAGGCTGAGCACGGCCCCCTCGAGACTCTCCGGCAGGTCGTCCTCGGCAGAGACAGGCATGTAATGCTCACGGATTGCCTCTGCAACCGCCTCGGGTTCTCCGGATGCGGCGGCATAGATTCCTCCCATGGTGCCCTGAAGCTCCGGGAACTCCGCGACCAGTTGCGTGACCAGATCCGCCTTGCACAAAAGGGCCGCCCGCTGGAGGACCGTCTGCTTTTCCGGACAGAGCCGTTCCCCCAGAAACCCGGCCAATGCCTGGATCCTCACGACCTTGTCGAAGGAGGTCCCAAGCTTCTTGTGATAGATCACCTGATTCAGCGAGTCCACGTATTGCTCGAGAGGCCTCTTCGTATCCTCCTCGAAAAAGAACTTGGCGTCCTCGAGCCTTGCGGTCAGAACCTTTTCGTTTCCTCGCTCCACGAGCGACATGTCCGGGGCTTCCATGTTGGCAATGGTCACAAAGTACGGAACAAGCCCGTCCCCACCGGCCCGTTTCACGGGAAAGTACTTCTGATGGCCCTTCATCGGGGCGATCAGGACTTCTTGAGGTAACGATAGAAAGCGTTCGTGAAAGGTTCCCCGAACCGCCACGGGATACTCAGTGATGAATACCAGGGTTTGGGTGAGACCCTCATCCTCCAGGAGTTCCCCCCCCACTTCGGCCGCCAGCCCCTTCGCCTGTTCGAGAATGCGTCTGCGTCTCTCTCCCGGGTCCACCACAACCTTGTTCTTTGCCAGGATCTCCCGGTAGTCCGCCAGCGGCTCGATGGGAATCGGGCCCGGATCCCCCAGAAAACGGTGACCCCGCGTCGTCGCGGCACTTGCCAGATCGCCCACCCGGAAGGAAACCGTCTCGTTACCGTACAGGGCGGCTATCCACCGAATCGGACGGGCAAATCGAATGTCCTGGGTCCCCCATCGCATGGACTTGGGAAAGGTCAGGCCCACGATCCAGGGAGGAAGGATCTCTGGAAGGACCTCAACCGCCTTCTTCCCTGCCTCCACCTTGTGCAGAAAGACATATTCCCCCTTCGGTTTCTCGATGATCGATGTTTGCGCGGGGGTGACGCCGTGTTTCGCGCAGAACTTCTCCAGGACCTTGGTGGGGGAGCCTTCCTCGTCAAAGGCGACGGAACGGGGCGGTCCGGAGATCTCCTGTACGGAGTCGTCCTGTTGCCCTTCCAGTCCGCGAACCAGCAGGGTGAGTCTGCGGGGCGTGGCCATGGTCTCCACGGTTTCGTAACGCAACCGATTCACCTCGAAGAGCTGTCCTGCCTTCTCCCGGAGGTCCTCGATCGTCCTGGGAAGGAATGCAGCGGGTATTTCCTCGGTCCCGATCTCGAGCAAGAAATCCTCTACCACCAAACCACTCCTCTATTCGGCTAGATGCCGCCTTATTGCGATGATTACGCCCTTCTTCTACGAGGGGCATACCAAAGTCGAAACTCGAATGTCGAACTTCGCTATTGTTTCTTGCTTCGAGTTTCGTGCTTCGAGATTCATTTCTTAGGATCCCTCCGGGGACTCCTCGACCCCCAAGTAACGTCGCGCGCAGGCCTGCGCCAGCATGCGGACCCGATGGATGTAGTGGGTCCTTTCGTTCACGCCCACGGCGCCTCTCGCGTCGAGCAGGTTGAAAACGTGACTGCATTTGAGACACAGCTCATAAGCGGGCAGCACACGATTCTTCTCGATGACCCGTTTCGATTCCCCTTCATACATCTCGAAAAGCTTCAACAACATCCCGACATCCGCATCCTCGAAGTTGTAATAGGAGTGCTCCTCCTCGCCACGATACTGGATGTCTCCGTAGGTAACCCTATCGTTCCACTTGAGGGAGTAGACATTGTCCACATTCTGGAGGTACATGGCAATCCGCTCGATCCCGTAGGTAAGTTCCACGGAGATCGGCTTCAAATCAAAGCCCCCGGTCTGTTGAAAGTAGGTGAACTGCGTGACTTCCATGCCGTCCAGCCAGACCTCCCAACCTAGTCCCCAGGCGCCCAGCGTGGGGGACTCCCAGTCGTCCTCCACGAACCGGATGTCGTGCTGCTCCATCCGGATTCCCAGCCGTTCCAGGCTCTGGAGGTAGATCTCCTGAATATCATCCGGAGACGGTTTCATGATGACCTGAAACTGATGGTGACGCTGCAGCCGGTTCGGGTTCTGGCCGTAACGGCCGTCCGCAGGCCTCCTGGAAGGCTGAATGTACGCAACATTCCACGGCTCCGGCCCCAGAACGCCCAGAAAGGTCGCTGGGTGAAACGTCCCGGCCCCCACCTCCAGATCGTAGGGCTGCTGAAGCACACAACCCCTTTCCGTCCAGAATTTGCTCAGCTCGAGCATCACATCCTGTACCAGCACAGTGTCTTCCTCACTTGGATGTTGGGTACTTGGTATCCGCTATTTTGGGTATTAGGTATTAGGTATTAGCTCCCAGCCCTTGCCGCCACCAGGACTCTCGATCGTCCTCGTCCTCCTCCTCGTCCTCGAACTGGAGGAGCGGGGTGGGCTAATACCTAACACCTAACAGCCAGGCTCTAATCCTCTCCTCCGCCAGCTGTTCTCCGCCTCTGTGCGAGGACTTCCCTCATCACCCGAAGCGACCGAAGCTCCCTCCCCACGTGGTAGACAAGAAAGGCCTCCAAGATCTTCGCCGCCTCACGAATGCGCCGGCTTCTCCCCTCCGCCAGGGAGATCCCCTCCTCGAGCGGCAGCATCACCCAGCTATCCAGCATCCGCAGGGTGTCCGAGGCGGCCCGGTGCGTAGCCGTCCCCTTCTGTATGCAGGCGCCACAGACGACCCCCCCGTGGGGCACGGAGAACCCGAACACTCCGGACCCGCCCAGGCGGCGTCTGCAGTGGATGCACTGCCCGAACTGAGGCTGGAGCCCAAGCAGGTGCAAGGCCTTCGCGAAGAAGACCCACAACAGGGGACCTGTCTCCGCTCTCTGATTCAAACACTCCATAGAACGCTGCAGCAGTTGAAACCAGTCTTCCTGCAAGCCTCGTTCCGGGAGTACGCGCTCAAGGAACTCGAGGGCACAACAACCGACGAGCAACTTCTCGAGGTCCTCGTAGATGGAAGCATAGTAATGAATCAGCGCGCATCCTTCAATCCTTACGAGATCACGGTTCGGGTTCTCGAAACACTCGAGGTCAACGAGCAGGAACGGCGAAAGGAGTCCGCCAAACCTCTTCTTGCTTCGCTTTGCCCCTTTCGCAATCCCCTTCAACTTCCCCCGACGGTAGGACACAAAGCTGACCAACTGGTCGGACTCGCCCAGATCCCATTTCTTCAGAACAAAGGCCGGCCCCTTGTAGCGTGGCATGCTAGCCGGCTCCGGAGGGGGGAAAGCTGATATGCACGACATCGCCCTTCTTGCCCAGGTTCTCGTACACCTTTCCGTTGTAGAAGATCCTCACGCCGCTTCCGTTGTCGATCTGCAGTTTCACCCTCTTCCTGGCCCGGCAGGAATGCCGATCACCCGGCTCGAGCACTTCCTCGTATGGAGACGCATCGTCCAGTATGATCTGAACCCTTGACTCTTCGAGGGCCTGCAAGATCACCTCCACCGCACCAGTATTCGGGCGCGACGGTTGCTCCTCCCCTTCCCCTCCTTCCGGGCCGTCCATGCCCGTCCCCGCTCCCTTATGGGAAGCCTCGTCGGGCGCTGCCTCCTCCAGGAGGCCCAGTTCCCTTTTCAACTGCTCCTTCTTGATCTCCTTGAGAGAAGTACGGGGCATGCGAATCGTGCGAACGCGCTCCTCTGTCATGTCCATGCCTGGGTAGAGGAGCATCCACAACAGCCCCAGGATGAGAAGGCTCGCCCCCAGGACCCAGATCGACCGCCTCCGCCGCCCTCCCATCTTCTCCATCGAAGGTTCCAGGAAACGACCTCCACCCTCCTGGGTGGCCGTCCTGTAGCGAAGGACCACATCCTCCGGGTCGAGCCCGATACACCGGGCGTACTGCCTCAGGAACCCGACCGTGAACGTCGCAGCCGGAAGGACGTGGACCTGCCCCGCTTCCAGGGCACGAAGGTAGGTGAGGCTTATGTTCGAGACCTGTTCGATCTCCTCGAGGGTGATGCCCTTGGCCTCGCGACTCTCCCTCAGGTATTTCCCCAGATTCTCCACGTTCGACCTCAGTCGGTCGACCCGAACGGCTCATCCTCTCCCGGGCCGTTCAGAATCGAACGAGCCGGCGGAAGGCTCGAAATCTCTGTTCCACATCCTCTCGTTTGATCTTCCGCAATCGATTGAGGCTGAAGGCCTCAACGTTGAAGGAAGCCATGATGCTGCCGTAGATCAATGCCCTTCGCAGCCTGGTCTCTGTAAGCCCTTTCCGACGACTCAGGTAGCCCATGAACCCCCCTGCAAAAGAATCCCCGGCCCCCGTCGGGTCTTTCACGTTCTCCAGGGGGAAGGCAGGGGCCCAGAAGAGGCTGTCCTTGCGAATGAGGAGCGCTCCGTACTCCCCCCTCTTGATGACCAAGGTCGAGGGTCCCATGGCGAGGAGACTCCGTGCCGCCTTCAGGAGGTTGCTCCCGCCTGCCAGTTGCATGGCCTCTCCCTCGTTGACAAAAAGGATGTCCACCCGGGAAAGGGCCTTTTGCAGGGCCTTCGGCTTCGAAGAAATCCAGTAGTTCATCGTATCGAGGGCCACGAGGTGCGGGTCCCGTATCTGATCCACCACGTTCCTCTGCAAGTCCGGGTCGATGTTGGCCAGAAATACGAAGGAGGTATCCTTGTACGAGGGCGGCAGTTCCGGACGGAAGGTCTCGAACACATTCAGGTCCGTCCTCAGCGTCTTTGCCTCGTTCATGTCATCGCCGTAGAAACCCTTCCACCGGAAGGTCTTCCCCTTGGCCCTCGAGAGCCCCCTCAAGTCCACACCACGGGACTTCAAGAACGACACGTGTTTGGCAGGGAAATCCTCTCCAACGACCGCCACCAGCCTCGCCTTCGCAAAACACCCTGCAGCGATCGAGAAGTAGGTCGCCGACCCACCCAGCCCTTCCTTGATCTCCCCGAATGGTGTCTTGACGGAATCCAGAGCGACGGAACCGACAACAAGCAGGCTCATTTGTCTACCTCCAAAGGCGCATGGTTGCCTGGCTGTTAGGTATTAGCCCGCCCACCCAGTTCTTCTCGGGGCGGCGTGGCCGGGAGCTAATACCTAATACCTAACACCAAAATGATTACACGTAGTTCCCTATCAGCAGACGCAGTTTCTCCTTCACCGATGTCGGGATGCGGTCCGGATCCGTGATGATCGCGTTCTCCAGGGCGCGGGCACAATGGCAGTCCCTTTTCCGCGGGACCCGCTTGACAAGGGCACGAAGGATCTCCCGGGCCTTCGCAACGTTGTCCCGCAACACCGCCAGCACCGCATCGACCGAGACATCCTCTTCGGTCTCGTGCCAGCAGTCGTAGTCCGTGGCAAGGGCCAGCGTAGCGTAACAAATCTCCGCCTCCCGGGCGAGTCTCGCCTCAGGAAGGTTGGTCATGCCGATCACGTCCACACCCCATTGCCGGTACACTCTTGATTCGGCGCGAGTGGAGAACTGCGGCCCCTCGATCACCAGATAGGTCCCCCCCTTGTGGATCCTTGCCCCCACCTCCCCCCCGGCCTCGATCAGACACTCACTCAAGACCGGGCAAACGGGATCTGCGAAAAGAACGTGGGCCACGATCCCATCCCCAAAAAAGCTGCCCGGCCTCCCCTTGGTTCGATCGAAGAACTGATCCACCACCACGATGTCGCCGGGACGGACTTCCTCCTGCATGCTTCCCACCGCACTCACCGAGACAATCCAGGAGACACCCAGTTTCTTCATGGCGAAGATGTTCGCCCGGGCGTTCAGGTGAGAAGGGGCGATCCGGTGGCCTTGCCCGTGTCGGGGGAGAAAGACCATCGGCAACCCTTCCAGGGTGCCCGTGATCAACGCATCCGACGGGCTGCCAAAGGGAGTGTCCACGCTCACCGATGCAATGTCATCCAGCCCCTCCATCTCGTAGAGGCCGCTTCCTCCGATCACACCGATGGCCCCTCGCCCCTCCCGGGGTCGGTTATCCTTGTCCGTCATCGTTTCTGATCTCCAGGCCTTCGATCCATCGCTGCGCCCTTGTCAGCTCTTCCGGGGTATTGATGTTCGCGAAGCTTCGATTCTCCGGATCCACCTCCCGGCAGAAGCGTTCGTCGAGGTGGAGCGTCAGCACTTCCGGATAAAAATCGAAAATTCGGAATTCCCCCTCGCCAATCCTCTCCTGAATGTGGCCGATGCATCTCTTGGAATAGATGGCGTGAAGGGGCTGCAAGTCGCCCTCCACAGAAGGTACGACCACATCCATTCCCTTGCACCTTCCGAGCATTCTCCGGATCAGGTTGGGATTCAGGAAGGGCATATCGCAGGCGACGACGAAGCATCGATCCGCCTTCGCGTGAACGAGAGCGGTCAACAGGCCGCCCAGCGAACCGGCCCCTCTTACGATGTCGGAAACCACCGTTACGTCGAAATGCTCATAGGCGACAGGCTCATTCGCCACGATCAGCACATCTTCGAAGAGGGCCTGCAGCGTCTCGACCACGTGGGAAACAAGGGGCTTCCCCGCCAGTATCGCATGGGCCTTGTCCTCCCCGAATCGGCGGCTCTGCCCTCCCGCCAGGACTGCACCGCTGCAGGAGCCTTTCTCCTTCGCATTGCTCATTCGGATCACACCGCAAGCCTCACGAGAAGCAATCAGGATCGGGGGGCTGGATCCTGACCCCTGTTCCCTGATCCCTCCAGGATTCAGGAATTCACTCCAGGAATGGGTCGCGTTGGCAGGCGGGGACGGGGACTGACCCCTGACCCCCGATCCCGCGCGGCTCTGCCGCGCTAGGTCCCTTGTTCCCAGGAGGCAAGGTAGGTCTTTTGCTCTTCCGTCAGGGCATCGATGCCGACGCCCATCGATTCAAGCTTGAGCCGTGCAATCCGCTCGTCGATCTCGCGGGGCACTCCATATACCTTCTGCTCGAGGTCTTTCGCGTGCTTGAGCATATGGGCGGCACAAAGGGCCTGATTGGCAAAGCTCATGTCCATCACAGACGAAGGGTGCCCTTCTGCGGCCGCAAGGTTGATCAGGCGCCCTTCTCCCAAGACGTAGATTTTCCGGCCGTTCTCGAGGAGGTACTCCTCCACGAAATCCCGCATCTCGCGGTTCTCCTTGGTCACCTCCCTGAGCCCTTCCAGATCCACCTCCACGTTGAAATGCCCGGAGTTGCACACGACGGCCCCATCCTTCATCCGCAGGAAATGCTCTTTCCGGAGCACATGGATGTCACCGGTTACGGTACAGAAGAAGTCTCCCTCCGAGGCAGCCTCTTCGATGGGCATCACGCGGTACCCGTCCATGACCGCCTCCAAGGCCCGAAGCGAATCCACCTCGGTTACGATGACATTCGCTCCCATTCCCCTGGCCCGCATCGCGACGCCTCTACCGCACCAACCGTACCCGCAGACAACGAACGTGGAACCCGCGATGAGGCGATTCGTAGCACGCAGGATCCCATCGATCGTGCTCTGACCGGTTCCGTACCGATTGTCGAAGAAATGCTTCGTCTCGGCGTCGTTCACCGCGATGATCGGATACCGCAGCACGCCAGTCTCGGCCATGCTCCTCAGCCGGATCACACCGGTCGTCGTCTCTTCCGTCCCCCCTATGATTTCATCGATCAGGTCGGTCTTCTCCTTGTGGATGACCGACACGAGGTCCGCCCCGTCATCCATCGTGATGTGCGGTCTCTTGTCCAGGACCGCATGGATGTGCTCGTAATAGGTCTTGTCGTCCTCCCCCTTTATGGCAAAGACAGGGATTCCGAAATGCTTGACCAGTGCAGCGGACACATCGTCCTGCGTGCTCAGGGGATTCGATGCGCAAACGGCCACGTCCGCACCCCCGCATTTCAAGACGTCCATCAGGCTCGCCGTCTCGGTGGTCACATGCAGGCATGCAGCGAGGCGGACCCCCTTGAGGGGCTTGTTCGCCAGGAATTCCTCCCGGATCAGGTTCAAAACGGGCATGGTCTGGTTGGCCCATTCGATGCGGAGTTTGCCTCTGTCGGCCAGCGCGATATCTTGAACGTCGTATTCCATCTTCCCCGTGTCTCCTTCGCTCGACTTCACCGTTTCGTTTGTCCTGCTCTCACCCCTCCCCTCAAGGAAGGTACTGTTTCAGCTCTTCCGCCTTGTCCGTTCGCTCCCAGGTGAATTCCGGCTCGTTACGGCCGAAATGGCCGTAGGCGGCCGTCTTCCTGAAGATCGGGCGCAGCAGGTCCAGATGTTCGATGATCCCCCTCGGTTTCATGGGGAAGTGCTTCCTGACGATCTCGACGAACTGCGGCGTCGGGATCTTGCCGGTCCCGAAAGGATTCACGAGCACGGACACAGGCTCCGCCACCCCGATCGCATAGGCGATCTGCACCTCACAGCGCTTCGCAAGCCCCGCGGCAATGATATTCTTCGCGATGTACCGGGCCATGTAAGAAGCACTTCGGTCCACCTTGGAGGGATCCTTCCCGGAAAAGGCGCCACCGCCATGGCTTCCCTGTCCCCCGTACGTGTCCACGATGATCTTCCTGCCGGTCAGGCCGCAATCCGCGTGAGGCCCGCCCAGCACGAATCGACCGGTCGGGTTGATGTGATAGATCACGTCCTCTTGCAGGAGTTCCTTCGGCAACACCTTCTTGACAACCTCTTCGATCACGCCTTCCTTGATCGTCTCGTGGGTTACATCGGGGGAGTGCTGCGTGGACACGACCACCGTGTTGATCTTCTTCGGAGTCGAATCTACGTATTCGATCGTCACCTGGCTCTTCCCGTCCGGCCTCAGGAACGGCAGCAGGCCCTCCCGTCTCGCATCCGCCAGACCCCGCGTGATATTATGGGCAAAGACGATCGGCATGGGCATAAGCTCCGGGGTATCATCGCAGGCATACCCGAACATCAGGCCCTGATCGCCGGCCCCCTGCTCCTCGTGCAGCCCTTCTCCCTCCGAAACGCCGACTGAGATGTCCTGGGACTGCCGGTCTATGGAGGTGAGCACCGCACAGGTCTCCCAGTCAAACCCCATGGAGGAGTCGTTGTACCCGATCCCCTTGATCGTCTCGCGAACAAGCGCGGGAATGTCGCAGTATCCCTCGGTGGTGATCTCTCCGGCGACCAGGCACATACCCGTCGTGACGAGGGTCTCGCAGGCCACACGGGACTTCTTGTCCTGGGAGATCAAATCGTCCAGAATCGCATCGGAGATCTGGTCCGCAATCTTGTCCGGATGCCCTTCGGTGACCGACTCTGAAGTGAACATGAAGTTTGTCAACGGCATCAGCCCTTCCTCCTTTTCCGTTTTCAGCCCTTCACCGTCAGCCCTCAGGGAAGAAAATGAAATTCAAGGACCAACAGCGACTCGCTCACAGTTGGCACGCAGACCCCGAATGCGCTCTCAATGGGCGCCCAGAGCCTTCTCTGTCATGTCCGGTGATTTCTCCTGAATCCACGAGGAGAGGATTTCTTCATTCTCCGCGCTGTCCCTGCCTTGCAGCAAGGTCTCCACCAGCTGCCGGGCCTCCTCGAAATCTATGGAGCGGACAACCTTCTTGATCCACGGAACCATTGACCCTACCATACTCAGGTGATCAAATCCAAACCCGACCAGGATGTAGATATACCGAAGATCCGAGGCCATCTCCCCGCACATCCCCACGTGAATCCCTTCCCGATGCCCCGCCTCCACGATCGTCTTCAAGAGCCGCAGGATGGACGGGTGGAGGGGGTCGTAGAGGTAGGCGACCTCCTTGTTGACCCGATCTATGGCAAGGCAATACTGGATCAGGTCGTTTGTGCCGATGCTGAAGAAGTCCACCTCCCTCGCAAGGACATCGGGGATGAGGGCGGCGGAAGGCACTTCCACCATGATGCCGATCTCCAATTCCGGGTCGAAGGCCTGGTTCTTCTTCGCCACTTCCTCTTTCGCTTCCTCGAACAGGGCCCTCGCCCGGTTCAACTCGTCCAAGCCGGAGATCATGGGGAACAGGATCCTGACCTTTCCGTAGTGGCTGGCACGCAAGATGCCCCGAAGCTGGTCCTTAAAAATCGAGGTCTCCCGGAGGCAGTATCGGATCGACCGCAACCCGAGGGCCGGATTCATTTCTTTCTGGAGGTGGTTGATGTTGGGTGATTTGTCGGAGCCGAAATCAAAGGTGCGTATGGTCACAGGGTAAGGCGCCATGCGCTCCAGCACGTTCTTGTAGACCTGGAAGTGCTCGGCCTCACTTGGGATTCTGCCCTGGCCGAGACAGAGGAACTCGGTTCGATACAGCCCGATTCCTTCCGCCCCGTATTCCCGCACCGCACTGACCTCCTCGACCATCTCCACATTCGCGGTCAGGGAAACCCGCCGACCGTCCTTTGTCTCTGCAGGGAGGTCTCTTCCCTTCAGGAGGGCCTTCTCCAGATGATCGTACTGCAGCCCCCGTTCCCTGTATTGTGTGACCGACTCCGATGTCGGGTTGACGATGACAAGGCCTTCCCTGCCATCCAGAATGACCCGGTCCCCCCCCGACACCAGTTGAGAGGCCCTTTCCGCGCCCACCACGGCCGGAATCTTCAAGGCCCTCGCCAGAATTGCGGTATGCGAAGTGCTTCCCCCGATATCCGTAACGAAGCCGATGACCTTCTTCCGGTCCATCCGGGCCGTATCGGCGGGAGAAAGGTAGTGGGCGAAGAGGATCACCTTCTCATCGATATTCTGCAGTGAATCCTCGCCACTTCCGGAAAGGTGTTTCAGTATCCAGGTGTTGAGGTAGTCGAAGTCAGACTTCCTTTCCCTCAGGTAATCGTCCTCAATCGTGTCGAACATCTTCTTGTAGTTTTCGAAGGCGGTATACAGGGCCCATTCCGCATTCTTCCTCTCCGAGAAGATCATCTCGGTGACGGCGTCCAGAAGCATGGGGTCTTCCAGGATCATCAGGTGCGAATTGAAGATGTAAACGTGCTCGTTGATATCCTCGTGACCCAGAGCGTCCTTGATCTTCACCAGGTCCGCCTTGGATTTCTGGATCGCCGTCTGAACCCGATGGATCTCCGTCTTCACCTGCGTCGCGGGGATGTAGCGCTTGGTGAACTTGGTCTTTCTCCGATCCAGGACGTGGGCCTTCCCCTCGGCAATGCCGGGTGCGGCACCGATCCCCCAGACCCTTCTCTCTTTTCGCCCCGCCACGATCTATTCCTCGTCGAACTTGTTCTCAATCAGGTCGCCCATGGCGCGTATGGCGTCCTTTTCGTCGGTGCCCTCTGCCTCAACCTGGATAACGTTCCCCTGGGCCGCGGCCAACATCATGATGCCCATGATCGATTTACCGTTCACCTCGAGGCCATCTTTCATCACACGAATCGTGCTCTCGAACTCGTTCGCTATCTTCGCGAGTTTTGCGGCCGGACGGGCGTGAATTCCAAGCCGATTCTTGATCGTGAATTCCTTTACAGCCATGACGACTTCTTGCTCGAAAGAGCGGTCCTCTTGTTAATTCGTGCGATTCGCATCCGACATCTTGTCCCGTTGCTCGAGGATCTCTCGAGCCAGATAGATATTCTCTCGACCGCAACGCATGGCGATGCCGGCCAGTTCCGGAAGGCTTGCGTCCTTTCGGGAGGAGAGGATCTGCAGGATCATGGGCAGGTTCATGCCCGTGAGCACCTCCACCATGGGATCCTCCAGGAGAGAAAAACAGAGATTCGCGGGTGTGCCGCCGAACATGTCCGTGAGGATGAGGATTCCCTTTCCCTGGTCGATCTTTTTGCGTGCCTTCTGGATGTCCTCCATGACCTTTTCTTCGTCGATCGGTTCGGCCATGGAGACGACTTGCACACCCTTCACGGGTCCAACAATTTCCAGGGAAACCTCAAGGAGCGATTCGGCGATCCTTCCGTGAGAAACGAGAAGAAGTCCAACCATATTGCAGCCTTTCTGTTGTCCGTCCCCGGGATCTCCGGCCGGATTCGAGCGAGCCGGATCTCACCCGGACCCGGTGTCTCTGTGAAAAACCTTCGGCGAAACCCCTCGCAAGCGAAGACGTTCCTCCAGGGCGCAGACCACCGCCACGGAGCGATGTCTTCCCCCGGTACATCCCACCGCGAGAACGAAGTAGGCCCTGTCTTCCTTCTCGTAGAAGACAACCACCTCTTCGATCATCTGAAAGAATGTCTCCAGGATCTCACAGGCTTTCGGATCCTTCCGGATGTATGCCTGCACTTCCTGGTCACGACCGTCTCGATCCTTCAGCACAGGATCATAGTGAGGGTTCGGTAGAAACCGAACATCCATGACCAAATCCGCCTGAAGGGGAAGCCCCTTTGCATAACTGAACGATGTGATCTCGACCTGGAGGCTCTTCTCTTCTCCTTCGGACGGCCCCCGGAGGACCTGAACATAGTTGCGGAGCTGATGAATGTTCAAGGAGGAGGTATCAATGACCTTGTCAGCCGCCTGTCGCAGTCCGGCGAGTTGCTCCCTTTCCCATTCGATGCCTTCCAGGAGTGTACGATCCGCCACCAGAGGGTGCCGCCGACGGGTTTCCTCGAAGCGCCGTATCAGAATCTGGGTCGTCGTCTCGAGAAAGATGACCTCCGGCTTGATGTCCTCTTCCCGGAAGGTCCGGAACACCCGGCGATGCTCCTGCAAGAAAGACCTTTCTCTCATATCGATGCCCACGGCCAGCCCTTCCACGGTGTATCCCGACTGCTGAACATAGTCGACAAGCCCGGGGAGCATCTTCACCGGGAGGTTATCGACGCAGAAGAACCCCATGTCCTCCAGGGCATGAAGCACAGAGGTCTTCCCCGAACCCGACAACCCGGTGATAATCAGCAATCGCATCAATTCGTTGTCCGCAAGAAACGAATCAGTTCCCCGGCACCTGGACTTCCTCCTCCCCGTCCTCTCGTGTGAGAATCGAGTACACGTCCTCTTTGGAGCCCGCGTGCAGAAGCTCTTCCCGCACGGAGGGTCGCTTGAGAAGCCGGGAGATCTTGGCGAGGGCCTTCAGGTGCACACCGGCCGAATTTTCCGGCGCAAAGAGGAGGAAGAACAGGGTAACAGGCTGGTCATCCACCGCTTCGAAGGCAACGCCGCGAGCGCTCCTTCCGAAGCAGGCGATGAGCCCTCCCAAATCGCCCATCTTTCCGTGTGGAATTGCCACCCCTTCCCCCACGCCGGTGCTGCCCAGCCTCTCGCGATCGAGCAGAATCCCCACCATCCCGTCCCGGTCCAGGGTTGGATGGAGGGAGACGAGCGCCGTGCAGAGTTCCTCCAACACCTCCTTCTTGTTCGCTGCCTTCAAGTCACTGACAACAGCTCTCGGGTCCAAGAATTCTGACATCTTCATCACCGATCACCATCCCTTTCGCGCAAGGAAACCCCAGCCCGCATATTGCACGAAGCCTTCGGCTGCGAGCGGCGTAAGCACCGAATCTTCGGGTCGATTCTTGAGGTTCGGACCCGGATGTACTTCGGTAGGATCCGACCCCGACCCTCAAGAATCAACTTCGCCCTCCGGGCCCGAATATTCCGCACTTCCACCCCTCTCGCTTCGAAGGCTTCGTGCAATACGGGCTCGGGGTACGGTTTCTGCACGCAGTTCCATTCGTCCTTTTCGCTTTGGTTTCTCGGCTGAGGGCGTCGCCCCCAGGCAGGCCGCTGAGAAGGCCTATCGGCCCGCACAAGGCCTGCATCGCAGCAGGATCCTACCTAAAAGACCTTCTTCCGTCTCATGGAGGGCAAGATGCCCAGACTCTCCCGGTATTTCGCAACGGTTCGCCGCGCAATGTCAACGTCCGAGGCCTTGAGGATGCTGACGACCTCCTGGTCGCTGATCGGCTTGTGCGGATCCTCCTGGGCAATGATCTGACGAATCCTCTCCTTGATCGTCTCCGAGGATATCTTCTCTCCCGCTCTTTGCGTGATGCTGCTCTTGAAGAAATACTTCATCTCCAGAATGCCCTGCGGCGTATGCATGTACTTGTTCGTGGTCACCCGGCTGATGGTGGATTCATGCATGTCGATGTCTTCCGCCACATCTCGCAAGACGAGCGGTTTCAGGCAGGCGATCCCCTTGTCCAGAAATTCCCTCTGGAAATTCACGATACTGCACGCCACCTTGTAGATCGTACGCTGCCGTTGATGGATGCTCTTGATGAGCCAGGCGGCCGATCGCAGCTTGTCTTGGATGTACTCTTTTGTATCCGTTCCGGCCATGTCTCGCTTGGCCAGTATGTTCTTGTAGTACCCGCTGATCCGCAGTTTGGGAAGCCCGTCCTCGTTCAAGACCACCACATACTCGTCGTCCACTTTGTAGACGTACACGTCCGGTATGATGTAGAGCGGTTCTTCGCCCGTATAGGCCCTCCCCGGTTTCGGGTCGAGATGCGTGATGACCTGAACCGCGGCAAGTACGTCATCCAGGGGTTCCCCGAGCTTCTTGGCGATCAGGTCGTAGCGTCTCTTCTCGAGTTCCTTCATGTGATCGTTGAGAATCACCTCGACCATCGTGTTCTCCACCCCGAACCGCTTCGCCTGCAGGACAAGGCACTCCTGCAGGTCTCTTGCGGCCACGCCGGGGGGGTCGAATTCCTGGACCTTGGCGAGGGTTCTTTCGACAAAGTGGATCTCCATGCCGCAGGCATGGGCGATCTCCTCCATCGGGCAATCCATGTACCCGTCATCGTTCAAGTTCCCGATGATCATCTCCGCCGCTTCGACCTCCACCTCCGTGAGCGGGCTCAACCGGAGCTGCCACACGAGATGGTCGACCAGAGAGGTCTTCTTGGTCAGCGTGGCTTCCAAGCCCCTGCCGGGGTCCTCCTTCGGTGGGAGGGGCCTGGGATAATACTCGTAGTTCTGCATGTATTCATCCCAGTTGATGTCCTTGACACCCTCCAGTTCTCCTTTGACCTCTTCCGGCTCTTTTTCCTTCTCCTTCTGATTCTCCCGTTGTTCATCCGCCTGCAGGGAGGATTTCTCCATATCCACCAGGGACGACTCCTCGAGGAGAGGATTCTCCTGCAGTTCCTGGCTGGCCAGGTTGACAAGCTCCAGGCGGGAGAGCTGGAGCAGCTTGATGGCCTGCTGCAACTGGGGCGTCATCACAAGCTGTTGAACCAGCTTCATGCTCTGTTTCAGTTCAAAAGCCATTTCTCTCCCTGCTCTCTCGAGATGTCCTAGAGGGCGAACTGCTCTCCAAGATAGATCTCCCGAGCCTTCTTGCTCGAGGCAATGGTCTCTTTATCTCCCACCTCCAAAACGACGCCCTTGTCGAGAATGTACGCCTTGTCACATATACCGAGCGTCTCCCGTACGTTGTGATCGGTCACGAGGATACCGATCCCTTCCGACTTCAGGCCCGCGATGATTCCCTGGATATCGGCAACGGCAATCGGGTCGATCCCTGCAAAAGGCTCGTCCAACAGCATGAACGCGGGATTCATGACCCGTGCCCTGCATATTTCCACCCGTCTCCGTTCTCCGCCGGAGAGTTGCGCAGCCTTGTTCTTGGCCAGGTGATCGATTCTCAGTTTTTCCAGATATGTCTTTCGAAGTTTTTTTCGTTTTTCCCTGTTGATCGGGAGGGCCTCCAAGATGATATCGATATTCTCCTCAACACTCAATTTCCGGAAAACCGAGGTTTCCTGCGGCAGGTAGGTGATCCCCCGCCGGGCCCTCCTGTACATGGGCAGTCCCGTGATCTCCTCGCCGTCCAGGCTGATTCTCCCGCTGTCGGGCCGCGTGATGCCGACGATCATGCTGAAGGTCGTCGTTTTTCCCGCTCCGTTGGGCCCCAGAAGCCCGACGATCTCGCCCGCCTCCACCTCGATCGTCACGCCATCCACGACCGTTCGCTTCCGGTAGGCCTTGGTCAAGGACTCCGCCACAAGGCTGTGGTGCATTCTTCTCTTTCCTCGAAGCTATCGAGACGCGACCATCCGACAACTCAAAGGCGAAAGGGCAAAGGGCAAAGGCGAAAGCAATCCCCGGTGGCTGAGCCGTCCAACGCGGGAGACGCTTTCTGAATGCCCGTCTGGTGATCCACCCTTTCGCCTTTCACCTTTCGCCTTTCGCCTTTTCTTCCCTGACCCCTGATCCCTGACCCCTGCGTTCAAGGTCTTCTATCTCCCCGGACAGGAGGAATTCCGCCTCCACGCTCCCCTTGACCTCCATGCGATCATCATCGAGGCTGAATTGAATTTCCTCTCCCTTGATGAAGTTCCGGCCTTGCTTCAGCACCGGGGCCCCGGTGAGCAGGATCGTGGCTCCTTCCCTGTCATAAACGGCCTGTTCGCCCCAGGCCATCTTGTCCGCCTTCTGGATCTTCACGTCCTCTGAGGCGATGATCTTCTTGATGTCGTCAGCAGACTCCCCAAAAACGGCGGTCACCTCCCCGGCCGTCAGGGAAAAATCGGACTGCAGAACCTTCACGTCGCCCTTGAAGACGATCCTGTTATTCTCGAAATCGACGCTCATCTCCTCTGAGTGAATATCCACGGGAGCGTTCCGGTTCCAGTCTTCTTTCTGCAGACTCCTTCCCAGCGACTCTTCGCCAAGGGGTGCAATTTCATCCCCCTCGATCCCCCACAGCGGCGCCGGTCCCATTGCCGACAGGAGGAGGAGAAGGGCCCCCGCCAGCCATCTCCCCTTCCATCTCCCCCTGGAAGATGGACGCTCGCCTTTTTCGGAGACCAGGCTGTTCATTCCTCGTCGGCTCCACGAGGCACAATTCCCTGCGGAGAGAACACGGCCCGAACCTCCGACAGCAGCCGGAACTTGTGATCCGCCAAAGAGCCCTGCATACCCGTTCCCTGTATGGTAAGTCGGTCTTTTTCCAGGGTAACTTTATCGTCCGTCATCACTTCCCGCCTGGTCCCATCATAGACCAGGCTTTCGGTAGCAAAATCATACCCTTGATCACTTTTTCCCCTTACCGAATCACTCGCCCTCAAGCCCTTCGTTCGAACATCATAATCCACCAGGTTTGCCCACAGGAGCATCTTGCCTCCGGTGGCGGGATAGAAGGTCACTTCCACCTGTTCGAGGCTCGCCATCTTCTCCTTGTGATGGTACCGGGTGCGCTCCGCGCCCATCTGCCAGATCAGCCTGTCCTCCTCCCATTCCGAGAATCGAATCCCCTCGACCAGAATGTCTTCTTCCGTTTCGATCCCTTTCGATTCTTCTCCGCCTCCCAGAGGTTTGCGGGAAGGGCTGAGCACGAAGAACAGGGCCGCGAACCCCCCGATAATGCAACACAGGAAAATGCCTCTGACGACCCTCAACGGAACCCTTTGCGATCCATTCTGTGAGTATAGCAACGATTGCCGAAAGGTGTAAAGGAATTCGAGGGGTTAGACCTGCGTATCGGCTCCCTCACCGGCAGGCTGATAAGCGGCTTCCCTCATCCATCTTCGATGCATCCACACCCACCCTTCGGGGTCTTCCCGGATCTCGTGTTCGAGCACTCGGTTGAATCTCTCCGTATTGGCAACGATGTCACGGTCCACATCGTCTGTCTCGGTAATCTCGAGGGGCGGATGAATCACGATCCGATGGCTGCGGTCCGAAGTACGATGGATGAATCCGGCCAGCACCGGGATGGCCCGTCGTCTCGCCAGGGTAGCCGCCCCGGCGGGCGTATTCGCCTTGCGGCCGAAGAAATCGGCCATCACGCCCTTCACCTGCGTGTCCTGATCGATCAGCATGCCGATGACCTCGCCGTTCTTGAGCGCCTTCAGCATTTGCCGTGCTGCAGCCGGAGAATCCCGCAGAATGACCCGAACGGCAGCCTCCTTGCGGAACCCCAGGAGTAGCCGGTTCATGCGCTCGTCGTAGATCTCCCGAGCGACCACCCGGAAGGGGTATCCCAGGGCGGCCATGTAGCAGGCCATCAGCTCCCAGTTCCCCAGGTGTCCCGTGATCCAAAGGATCCCCCGCCCCCTGGCAAGAGTCTCGTCCAGGAACTCGCGACCCTCCAGCGTTATCCTTCGATCCAGGTCCTTCTCGAGCCGCGGAAAGTTCACAAGCTCTACGGCATTCTTCCCCAGATTCTCGAAGCATCTTCCTGCAATCCTCCTCCGCTCCGTGCGGCTCATCTCGCCGGAAAAGGCAATGTCCAGGTGCTCGAGGGCCCTGTGTCTCTCCCTCGGGAGCAGGTAGTATCCAACCCGTCCGAGAAGCCCCCCGATCTTTATGCCCAATGGCAGGGGAAGAGCCCGGAAGAGCAGGACCGCCACCCGGGCGAGTACGTAAAGGAGATCGTCCCTCCTCTTCTTTCGGAATCGCCGCAGGCTCTTTCGGTCCCCGCTCAATTTCCGCATCGACCCTCACTCACCGCAGGGCCCTCCCTCCCAATCCCTCACCATTTCCCGGATGCGCAGGACCTGATCAAGAAACTCCGGAACCTGCTCGAGAGGCAACGAGTTGGGGCCGTCGCACCGAGCCTTGTCCGGTTGGTCGTGCACCTCGATGAAGATCCCGTCCACTCCGACGGCCACCGCCGCTCGCGCCAGGGGCAGGATGAATTCTCTTTGTCCATCCGATACATCGCCCCTGCCTCCGGGCAATTGTACACTGTGAGAAGCGTCGAACACCACCGGAAACCCGAGATCTCGCATGATCGGCAAGGCCCTCATATCGCTGACGAGCTGATTGTACCCGAAGCAGGATCCCCTTTCCGTGATCAAGATGTTCTCGTTGCCCGTGGAACGGACCTTCTGGAGAACATGCGCCATATCCGAGGGTGCAAGGAACTGGCCCTTCTTCACATTGACCGCCTTCCCCGTTCTTCCCACAGCGGTCAGCAAATCTGTCTGCCGGCAGAGATAGGCCGGTGTCTGAATCACGTCCAGAATTTCCCCGGCCGCTTCCACCTCCTCGACCGCGTGCACGTCGGAGAGGATCTTGACACCGACCTCGTTTCTGATCCTGGCGAGGATCCGCAGGCCTTCCTCCTTACCGGGCCCCCGAAAAGACGCACAGGAGGTACGATTCGCCTTGTCGTAGGATGCCTTGAACAGGAGGGGAACCCCGGCCTTCTCTGCGAAATCCCTGAGCGAAACGGCTATGCGCATCGCATGGTCTTCGCTCTCGATAGCGCAAGACCCCGCGATCAGCAGGAAGTCCAATTCCTGCCCGAAGGTCCAGTCTCCGATGCGAACAGAACGGGTCATGACAGGGAACGTCACTATCTCTCGTTCGAAGGGGTTGCGAGCTGCCGAAGGAGTCGCGCGGCTTGTCCAATCGACATCAAAGGACGGTACCGGCTCACGAAAGAGAAGGGTTCACGAAGCAGAAGGGTTCAAGAAGCAGAAGGGTTCAAGAGAGTTGTATCGCATCCGCCATGCATCGCCTTCTTGCTTCCAGCAAGTCTTCCTCTGTGTCGATCCCCAGGGTCTCCCATTCGGTCGGGTACACACGAATCTCGTATCCATGCTCAAGAATCCGCAACTGCTCCAATCCTTCGGCATCCTCCAGGGGGGACCTTTCGAGCATCGGGTAGCGCAGCAAGAAGGCCCTTCGATACATGTAAATCCCCACGTGTTTGTACCACAGCGGTCCCTGACCGTCAATTTCGGCAACGTCGGAAGGCGCCTCCCCGTAAGGGATTGGGGATCGGGAGAAATAGAGGGCACGGCCTTGCGTGTCGCTAACGACCTTCACCACATTCCGGCTCCACAAGTCCCGTCGGTGGGAAATCCGGTGGCAAAGCGTCCCCACCACGGCTGTTCGCTCCCTTTGGAACGATTCCCACAGGTCCGAGATCATCTGCGGGTGAACAAAGGGCTCGTCCCCCTGGACGTTTACGATCCAGTCCTCTTCGATCCTTGGAGCCACCTCCGCGATCCTCTCGGTGCCGTTTCGATGGTCAGGGGAGGTAAGCACCGGTTCCCCGCCAAAGGCCTCCACCCGGCGAACGATCTCCTCCGAGTCGGTGGCCACCAGGACCCGGGAGAAAATGCCGGCCTCTTTGACCCGCTCGTAGACCCTTTGGATGATCGGCTTGCCACCGAGGTTGATCAGAGGCTTTCCTGGAAGGCGTTTCGACCCGTATCGGGCAGGGATGACGGCCACAGGGTTCAAGAACGGCGTCCTCAATGAAAAAAGGCCTCAGAGAGGCCTTTGGGTGGTACCACAAACGCTTGGACTTGTCTTGTCCCGGAAGGCAGGCTATCGTTTCGAGTACTGGAAACGGGCCCGCGCTCCCTTCTGTCCATATTTCTTTCTCTCCTTGATCCGCGAATCCCTCGTGAGAAACCCTGCCTTCTTCAGCTGAGGACGCAAGGCCGGGTCCGCTATCTGGAGAGCCTTTGAGATTCCATGTTTGATCGCGCCGGCTTGTCCCGAACTGCCCCCTCCCCTCACGTTGACGAGAAAGTCGAAGCGTCCGGTCATCTCCGTAAGCTCCAGCGGCTGCCTGATAACCATCTTCAACGTCTCTCGACCGAAGTATTCGTCCACAGGTTTCCGATTCACCAGGATGTTTCCGTTTCCCGGCTTCATCCAAACGCGTGCCACAGAGGTCTTGCGTTTCCCAACCGAATGAATCGGATATCGGATCTCTCTTGCGCCACCCTCCATGCTAAGTCCCTTCTCCTATCTCGCATTTCATCATGAATTCGATTCCTGCCCGCTCCATTCTAGAGAGAACGGGGAACCGGCATTTGCGCCTCGTGCGGATGCTCCGAACCGCGATATACCTTGAGCTTGGTGATCATCCTTCTGCCCAGCCGATTCTTGGGCAACATCCCCTTGACGGCATGCCGCACCAGCTCCTCGGGCTTCTTCTCGAGAACTTCCCTTGCGGGGTGAGCCTTGATGCCGCCGATGTAGCCTGAATGGTGGTAGTAGACCTTCTGGTCCCACTTCTTCCCGGTGAGCCGCACTTTATCCGCGTTGATGACCACCACAAAGTCCCCGGTGTCGACATGGGGCGTGAAGACAGGCTTGTTCTTGCCC
>Ga0180434_10001439_pt1 | contig 33998 bp, 25 predicted proteins | sample SS_ome_7_FD_132453 | JGI IMG/M metagenome (GOLD analysis project Ga0180434, IMG submission 132453) | Hypersaline lake sediment archaeal communities from the Salton Sea, California, USA - SS_1_D_2 metaG | ecosystem: Environmental > Aquatic > Non-marine Saline and Alkaline > Hypersaline >... | reverse complement strand
TTCTGTGTTTATGAACAGGGTGAGTCATAAAAAATGAGCTAATTTTTTAATGAACCTGACTTATTCACGAGTCGAGGTTAAAGGTTTAATGAAATTCAGGTTTGGTTGAAGCGACTTTGAAGAATGGCGTAAAAAATCTGAACGGAGCGCAAGCTATATCTGAATTTCATCTTTTTTAATGAAAAGCTCAGGTGAAAGAGAGGTACCAAATATGAACCGATGGATTTGCATACACGGACATTTTTATCAACCCCCCCGAGAAAATCCATGGCTGGAAGAAATCGAAATTCAGGATTCTGCTTATCCTTATCATGATTGGAATGAGCGGATCTCTGCAGAGTGTTATGGACCCAATGCCTTTTCCCGTATTCTGGATGAGGAAAAGAGAATCGTGAACATTGTCAACAACTATGCGCGGATCAGTTTTGATTTCGGTCCCACTCTTCTATCCTGGTTGGAGGAGAAAGATCCGGTGGTCTACAGAGCTGTCCTGGAGGCAGACAGACAGAGCCAGGAAAAATTTTCCGGTCATGGAAGTGCTCTGGCTCAAGCATATAATCATATGATTATGCCCTTGGCAAACCGCCGCGATAAGCAAACCCAGATAATATGGGGACTCAAGGATTTCCAACACCGTTTCAAGCGTGATCCTGAGGGCATGTGGCTTCCTGAAACAGCCGTGGATTTGGAAACCCTGGAAATCATGGCAGACCAGGGGATCAAATTTGTAATTCTGGCACCCCATCAGGTAAAGAACCAAAAAAGCATCAATCCTCAAAAGCCTTACCGCTGCCCGCTTCCTTCTGGAAAATCCATCGCTGTGTTCTTTTACAACGGATCTATTTCTCATGATGTGGCTTTTGGCGGGCTGTTAAAAAACGGAGAGACCTTTGCCAATCAGCTGCTTAAAGCCTTTCCAGAGGAACAAAAAGAACAGAACCCCCTGGTCCATATTGCTACAGATGGAGAAACATTTGGCCATCACAATCGGTTTGGTGATATGGCGCTTTCCTACTGTTTGCATTACCTGGAGTCCAGAAACTTGGCCCGCCCCACAGTGTATGGGGAGTATTTGGAGAAATATCCTCCTGGAGAAGAAGTAGAAATCCTGGAAAACAGTTCCTGGAGCTGTATTCATGGGGTGGAAAGATGGCGGAGCAACTGCGGCTGCAGCACCGGAAAGCACCCAGGATGGTCACAGGATTGGCGGGCACCTTTAAGGGAGGCCCTGGATAAACTGAGAGACCGGATGGCAGATCTGTTCCAAAGAGAAATGAGTGTTTATTCCAATGATCCCTGGAAGGTGCGCGATCAGTATATTGATGTGATTCTAGACCGATCAGATACCCAGGTAAATAGTTTTCTTTCTTCCCATGCCGGACCAGAACTCCGTCCTGAAGACCGGGTCAAAATGCTGAAGCTTTTGGAAATGCAGAGAAACGCATTGCTTATGTACACCAGCTGCGGCTGGTTTTTTGACGACATTTCTGGAATCGAAACCGTTCAGGTCATTCAATACGCAGCCAGAGCCATGCAAATGGCTCAGGATGTTTCCGGGGAGGATTATGAAACCGATTTTGTGGAGGATCTGAAAAAGGCTCCCAGTAATGTGCCCCATAATGAAAATGGTGCCCATGTGTATGAAAAATTCGTCAAATCTGCGGTGCTGGACCTATTAAGAGTGGGCGCCCACTATGCCATATCTTCGTTGTTTGAAGACTACAAAGACAAGACCCGGATAAACTGCTATATTGCAGAAAGAGAAAACTACAGTTTGGATGAAGCTGGCAAGCAAAAATTGGCTGTAGGCCGGGTAAAACTCTGCTCGGAAATCGTATGGGAGGAGGATCGGGTCGGATTTGTGGTTCTTCATTTTGGTGATCATAATGTGGTGGGCGGAGTCCGAAAATATCAGGGAGAAAAAGGATTTAATGAGATGATGGAATCTGTCAAGGATCAATTCTCCCGCAGTGATATTACAGGAGTGATCAACCAGATGGATGATTTTTTCGCAGACCACAATTATTCACTCTGGCATTTGTTCCGGGATAAGAAGCGAGAGGTCATGAACCGGATTCTGGAAGATACCCTGGAAGACATTGAAAGTAATTTTCGAAAGATATATGAGCATCACTATCCTATTATCCAGGCTTTGAAAGAGATGAAAATTCCTTTTCCCAGGGCTTTGTCCACGCCCATTGAAGTCATTCTCAATAAGGACTTTCACAAATTGCTTTCCAGCCAAGATCCTGATATTGAAAAGCTGAGAAGATTGGCCGAAGAATTTAAAAGATGGTCTTTCACTCCTGATGAAGCTTCCTTGAGCCTTCTTGCCAAGCGGAAACTAAACCATTTTATGGGGGAGATTTTGAATTCTCCTCAGGATGTGATTTTGGTTAAAACCGTTGAGAATCTTTTGCTGCTGTTAAACAAAATGGGAATCAAGCCTGACTTATGGGAAAGCCAGAATGTGTATTTTCGGCTGACCAAAGGACATTTTCCAGACATGGAAAGCAAAGCCCGACAGGGAAATCAACAAGCTCAGGAATGGGTGGACTGTTTCCGAAAAATCGGCACTTTTCTGGGGGTTAAAAGCCCGTGATTTCTCCTCCTATGGCGACCTATCGCCTCCAGTTCAATCCTAAGTTTGGGTTTAAGCAGGCTGCTGAGATTCTTGATTATCTCAAAATTCTGGGAATATCTGATGTTTATGCTTCACCTATTTTTAAAGCCCGGCCTGGAAGCTCCCATGGTTATGATATGATAGATCCCCTTGAGATCAATCCGGAACTGGGAGGAGAAAAGGAATTTATTCCTCTGGCTTCTCAAATAAAAAAAAATTCCATGGGATGGATCCAGGATATCATTCCCAATCATATGGCTTATCATTCTGAAAACTGTCTTCTGATGGATGTGTTTGAAAAAGGAGAAGATTCTCCTTTTTATTCTTTTTTTGATATTGACTGGAATCATCCTTATTCCGGATTAAAAAAAAGAGTCCTGGCTCCTTTTTTGGGGAAATTTTATAAGGAAGCGCTGGAGCAGCGGGAATTGCAGCTGAGGTATGAAAACAGCCGGGTCACCGTCAATAATTATGATTTGAGCTTTCCCTTAAGAATTGAGTCTCTGGTCCACATATTCAAGACCAAGCAAGAAAATTTGATCCGTAAAATTGGGGAGAACCATCCTGGTCTCAATAATCTCCTGGAATTAATCAAAAACATGGATTCGGTTGAGGACAAACAAAAGGTCAAGCAGATGATAGGAGAACTTTATCAAAAAAATCCTCAGGTAGGCGCTCACATGGACCAATGTGTCAAAGCCTATAATAAGGATTCAGAATCCCTTCATCCGTTTCTTCAGCTGGATAAACTTTTAAGCCAGCAGTTTTTCCGTTTGAGTTTCTGGAAAGTAGCCATGGAAGAAATCAATTATCGCCGATTTTTCAGTATCAATGACCTAATTTCCTTGCGTATGGAAAGACCAGAAGTGTTTGATTATTTTCATTCTCTTATTGAGAGCTACATAAAAAAAGGATTTTTCACCGGACTGCGCATAGACCATGTGGATGGTCTCTACAATCCCGCGACTTATTTGAAAAAGCTTCGGGACAGAATCAGGGATTCCTATATGGTGGTGGAAAAAATATTAGGGCCCAGAGAAAAGCTGTGTCCTTGTTTTCCGGTGCAGGGGACCACAGGATATGACTGGATGAACCAGGTGAATCAATTATTCTGCCATTCGAAACATAAAGACCGCTTCACAGAGATTTATTCTGCTTTTTCTGGGATAAAAGAACCATATGCAGAACTTAAGGCTGACAAAAAGAGACTGATTATTGGAAAAAGTATGGCCGGCGACATTGATAACTTGGCCCGGATGGTCAAAAAAATTGCGGATAAAAGCCACACCGGTCAGGACTTTACCTCATATGGATTGAAAAGAGCTCTGGTTGAAATCATGGCGCATTTTCCCATATACCGGACCTATAACACCCCGGGTTCTGTGAGCAAACAAGATGAACAGGCTATCCTCAAAGCTGTGGAGCAAGCCCTCCCATATGTTCCGGCTCTGGTTCATGAATGTTCCTTTATTGAGAAGTGCCTTTTGATGCAAATAGATGAAAAAAAGGATAAAGAAATAAAAAAGGATATAGAAAATTTTACTGTCCGGTTTCAGCAGTATACCGGTCCGATCATGGCTAAGGGATTTGAGGATACCCTGCTTTATGTGTACAACCGGTTGATTTCCCTCAATGAAGTGGGAGGGGATCCCAGGCAGTTTGGAAGCTCGCTCCCCTCATTCCACGAGTGGAATAAAGAAAGGCAGAAGGAACATCCTTTTTCTCTGAATGCTTCTGCCACTCATGACACCAAAAGAGGAGAAGATGTGCGTGCCCGGATCAATGTGTTATCCGAAATGCCGGATGAATGGGAAGAAAAAATAAAGCTTTGGCGTCAAACAAACAGCCAGTATAAATCCCGGGTTAAAGGATTCCTAGCACCGGATGCTAATGATGAGTATTTTCTTTACCAGACTTTGGTGGGGTCCTATCCTTTTAAAGAACATGATTTTTCTCAATACAAAAAACGGATCAGAAATTATTTGGTCAAGGCAGTCCGCGAAGCCAAGGTGCATACAGCATGGATTGAACCAGACCATGAATACGAACAGGCTTTTCTGGATTTTTTCCAGTCTCTCATGCAGCCGAGAACAGAATTCATGAGGGATTTTTTACCCTTTCAGAAGCGGATCGCATTTTATGGTATCTTCAACTCGCTGTCCCAGGTCCTTCTCAAAATGACTCTTCCCGGAGTTCCGGATTTTTATCAGGGATGCGAATGGTGGGACCTGAATCTGGTGGATCCGGACAACCGGCGTCCTGTGGATTTCCGTCTCAGGGCAGAATCTTTGAAACACATGGCCAGAAATCAAATCGATGAAGAGAATCTTAGCCGGCTCTGGAGAGACCGGGAAAGCGGCCAAATAAAGATGTTTTTGATATGGAAAACCATGGCGGTGAGAAAAAGATTCCGGATGGTTTTTGAAAAAGGAGAATACATTCCTTTAAACGTACAAGGAGCCAAAAAAAATCATCTTATCTCTTTTATCCGCAGGTATAAAGACTGTTGGGTCATGGTTATTGTGCCCCGTTTTGTTTCTGGTTTGATCCGAGAAGATCAGAGCATATCCCAGGCTCCATGGAAAGATACTCAAATCATCCTGCCGTCTAAAGCTCCTTGCCTTTGGAAGCAGGTGTTTACCGGGGAACAAACCACTCTGGAACAGAGGATAAAGGCTTCCTCGATATTTAATACAAGCCCTGTGCATTTGTATATCAATAAGGAGGAATCATGAAACGAAGAGCCAGCGGAATTTTAACCCACATCACATCCCTGCCTTCCCGGTTTGGAATCGGGGATTTGGGACCCCAAGCCCATAAATTTGTTGATTTTCTTTCCCAGTCCGGACAGAGTTACTGGCAGATACTGCCGCTCAATCCCACGGATTCAGCCTATGATGATTCCCCATATCACAGCGTATCTGCTATGGCATCCAATCCTCTCTTGATCAGCCCGGAGTGGTTGAAGAGAGACGGACTGGTGGAGGAAAATGACCTCAATCCCATTCCGGATTTCAGCAGGGAAAAGGTGGATTTTCCTCTGGTAAAAGAGTATAAAGACAAGTTATTTGAGGCTGCTTTTATGCGGTTCCAAAAGCAGAGTCCCCAGCAGGATTTTCTTTGCTTTTGTCAGGAAAATTCCGACTGGCTTCATGATTTTGCTCTGTTTGAGGTATTAAAAGAGTCCTTTTCAAAAAGGGCCTGGAATGACTGGCCGGTTGAATTCAGAGAACGAGATGATGAAGCATTGAAAAAATTCAACCGGGATTACAAAAATGAAATCAAAAAGGAAAAATTTCTTCAATATATTTTCATGCTTCAGTGGAATGAACTCAAACGCCTGTGCCGGCAAAAGGATATAAACCTTATTGGCGATATCCCTATTTATGTGGATTATGACAGCGCAGATGTTTGGTCCCATCCGGATCTGTTTAAATTGAACCATCAAAAACAAATGGAAGTGGTGTCAGGAGTGCCCCCGGATTATTTCAGCAAAACCGGGCAGCTTTGGGGAAATCCTCTTTATGACTGGGATGAGATACAGCGGTCTGATTTCAAATGGTGGATCAGCCGTCTGGACCGGGTCCTTCAGATGTGCGAAATAGTGCGCATCGATCATTTCCGGGGACTGGTGGCTTATTGGGAAGTTCCGGCTTCAGAGGAAACTGCAGTGAACGGGAAATGGGTGGAAGCTCCGGTCATGGAATTTTTCGAAAGATTGAGCAAGCGCTATTTGCATCTTCCCTTCATTGCGGAAGATCTGGGGATCATCACTCCTGATGTGAAAGAAGTGATGCATCATTTTGATCTTCCCGGAATGAAAGTCCTGCTGTTTGCCTTTGGGAGCGATGATCCCTATCATCCCTATCTTCCCCATAATTACGAAAAAAATTTTGTGGCTTATACCGGAACCCATGATAACAATACGGTAAGGGGATGGCTTGAAAATGAAGCCGGAGAGGATGAAAAAACACGGATCAGCCGCTATCTGGGCAAACAGGTCCAGCCCGGCCAGGTTCATTGGGATTTGATCCGCCTGGCTATGTCATCCACAGCCCATACTGTGATAATTCCCATACAGGATATTTTGGGGCTGGGACAGAAAGCTCGGATGAACCGCCCTGCTACTGACCAGGGGAACTGGAAGTGGAGGATGACCTCCCAGCATCTCCAGAGCGCGGAACATACTCCCCTAGAGGAAATGACCCGGATCTACGGCCGCCTTTAAAAACATAAGACGCGGAATTACGCAGATTTGGTAAAAAACTCCGCGTAAATCCTTGTCTAATGGTTTTTTAGAAAATATTGGACTTGATTTTGAAAGGAATGATAATAGGAGATTAAGGATCAAAATTAATAAGAAAAGGAGCTGACATATTTTATGAAATTAGGTTTTTATATTATTCACGAGTCAAGCTTGCTGCAGATGCAAGGCACAGGGTATGAAGCTGTGGTTCTTCACCGCGAATGCCCTGTAACGAAGCAGATGCAGTAAGATCGGTTCGCTCGAAGAGTAAAATATGTCAGCATAAAATTAAATAAAGACGGAATGGAAAATATTGGACTTAGTTTTGGAGGGAATGATAATAGGAGATTAAGGATCAAAATTAATAAGAAAAGGAGCTGACATATTTTATGAATAATATAAAAATTCCCTTACTTGACCTAAAAGCCCAGTACAAAACCATCAAACCAGAGATTCGTAAAGCGGTGGATGAGGTGTTTGAATCCCAGTCTTTTATTCTGGGGCCCAAAGTAGAAGAACTGGAAAAGCGGATCGCTGCTTATTCAGATACTTCATATGGTATCGGTGTTTCCTCAGGTACAGACGCTCTGTTGATCTCTCTCATGGCTCTGGAAATTGAACCCAATGATGAAGTCATCACTACTCCCTTTACTTTTTTCTCTACAGCAGGAGTCATCTCCCGGCTCAATGCCATTCCTGTATTTGTGGATATAGACCCTGTGACCTATAACATAGATCCTGGAAAACTAGAAGCGGCTGTAACCCGGAAAACCAAAGCTCTTATCTCGGTCCACTTGTTCGGACAGTGCGCGGATATGGATCCTATTCTTGGAATAGCCTCCAAACACCACCTGCCGGTTATTGAAGATGCTGCCCAATCCATAGGCGCTCAATACAACCATAAGAAAGCAGGTTCCATGGGTGATTTTGGGATCTTTTCCTTTTTTCCTTCTAAAAATTTGGGAGGAGCCGGGGATGGGGGCATGGTCATAACCCATGATTCCTTTCTCCATGAAAAGCTCAAGGTCCTTCGGGTGCACGGTTCCCAGTCCAACTACTTCCACAAAATAGTGGGAGGAAATTTCCGCCTGGATGCCATTCAGGCAGCTGTGCTCCTGGTCAAATTAAAATACCTTGACTCATGGTCTGAAAAGCGGAGAGAAAACGCCGCTTATTACCATGATTTGTTTGAACAATCCGGTCTGATAAAAAAAGGGGTGATCAAAACTCCTGAGGAAGCATATAAAGACTCTGGAGATTTGAATTGTCATATCTACAATCAGTACACTATCCGCGCCCAATCCAGAACTTCCCTTCAAAAACACCTTAAAAACCAGGAAATCAGCACAGCCATCTATTATCCGGTACCCCTGCATCTTCAGGAATGCTATAAGGATTTGGGCTACCTCAAAGGAGACTTTCCAGAGGCAGAAAAAGCTGCGGAAACGGTCCTATCCCTTCCTGTATATCCAGAAATCACCTGTTCCCAGCAGGAATACATTGTGGAAAAAATCACGGAGTTTTATCAATAAGATTCTTTCTGTCATCAATGGCAGGAAAAAAAGAGACAGAGAGAGGCAGCTTTTAGTTCAGGTCAGGCGAACCATGATGACAGCATGGTGTGGTGGGGGTTGAAAAACATGAAGAAAATGTAAATAATAAGGGAAGCAAATATGGCGATGGGAAAAAAGGGATGAAAAAATTCAGAGAAAAAGTCTTTTCTTATTTATTCAAGGCAGAACAAAAATTAGAAAATGCTTTGGTCATTATGGATGGGGAGGTTTGCGAGGATGCCATCCCCTTGCTGTATAAAAGCACAGATATGGTGCTTCGCATTCTGGTGAGTCTCAAACAGGACCCTTCATCAGACTATCAAAAAAATATTCAGATCCTAAAAAAGGAATTCAAAAAAGAAGAGTTTCTCAATAAAGAAAACCTTGAATTTTTGGAATCCTTACCAAAAATGAATGACCGCTTTCACAAGGAGATGGAACTGAGTTACGCGGATTCTGAGATGGTCGACTCGTTCCGAAAAACAGAAAGGTTCCACAAACAAGTCCGAAAATTTCTCAAAGATCAGCTCACCACCAAAAAGGAAAAGAAAGCAAAAAAAAGGATCAGGGATTTATCCATAGGCACGGGAGTTTTGGCGGCATTAGCCGGAGCTGTGTTCCTTATTGCTGCTTTTGTACAGAGCTTGACAGGTCCTCAAAACGGGCTCCTGGCTCATTATTATGACAACCCGGACCTGCAGGGAGATCCAGAAGTTGAGAGGATAGAAAAAAACATCAACTTCAAGTGGGGAGGAAATAGTCCCTACCCTCAGATAAACAGGCATTTTTCTGCTCGATGGCGAGGGAAGATCGAGATAGATAAAGACGGAGATTATGTTTTCACCATTGAGAGTGATGAGGGAGTGAGACTCTGGATAGACCGAAAATCCTTGATCGACACCTGGTTGATGAAAGATAGGCCCAATAATAGTTCAGCTCAGGTTTATCTGGAGAAAGGACGTCATGAGATAAGATTAGAGTATTTCTTCGACCAGCGTCATGCCTCTTTAAAACTTCTGTGGAGTTCTCCTTTTTCTCCTGATAAGATTGTCAAAAGCAAGTTCCTCTTTCCCCCAGGAAAAGAAGGAGAAGCCAAATAACATGAATAGGTCAGGATAAGTGAGTTGTTTTAGAATGACAAAAAAAAAGATATGGATCGTTTCCATAATGACCTTATGCCTTTTTGCTGCGGTCCTAATTCCATTCCTTTTGAGAAAAAAATCAAAACCAAACATCATTCTTATTGTTATAGACGCTTTAAGAAGTGATCATTTGAGCTGTTACGGGTACCACAGAAATACTACTCCTTATATAGATTCCTTGGCGGAAAACGGACTTATTTTTAAAAACTGTGTTTCACAATCCCCTTGGACACTGCCCTCCATGGCCAGTATCTTTACCTCACAATATCCATCTCAGATCGGAGTCGGGGCTGTGGCTGATAAAAAGGGGATGCATAATCTCTACCAAAAGACCCCCAGCGCTTTCCATAAGGAGGCAGTGACTCTGGCTGAGGTGTTTGATAACAATGAGTATTATACTGTAAGTATCGCCCCTAACTACTTTGTTTCAGAAAAGTTTGGTCTTTCGCAGGGATTTGGAAAAACATTTTACCGGCGCCATAAAAATGCCAAACAGGTGATTGACCTCGCCATCAGAGAATTGAACAAAAATCATGAAAAGAAAATTTTCATGTATCTTCATTTTATGGATGTTCATGTGCCCACCCATCCTCCTCTTCCCTACAGCCATTTGTATCCCACTCTGGATGATGAGCCCCATAATAAAAAGCATTATGAATGGGGCTATAAAACAGGAAAATCAATAGGCACTCAGGAGTTTAAAGAATACAAAAGTCATAAAATCGCTCTTTATGACGGCGCTCTCAATTTTATCGATATTCAGATCCAAAGGCTCATGAAGTTCCTACAAAATTCCCCTCTGCAGGGAAAAAATATTGTTGTTATCTCTTCTGACCACGGCGAGGAATTTTGGGATCATAGTTCATTTGAAAAAAAGCATTACCAAGACCCCCGGGGTTATTATGGAATAGACCATGGGCACACCATGTTTAGGGAGTTGTTGGACGTTCCTCTCGTTATCTATGGAAAGGAAGTGCCGAAACAATCTGTGTCTCAACAGGTGAGGAATTTGGATATTATGCCTTCCTTAATAGGCCTGGCAAAGATAAGAAAAAATGGTTCGAGGATGGAAGGAATCAATATCATTGAAAAGGTCAAAACAAACAAAATTAAGGATTTGCTGGCTGTAAGTGAAGATATTGCTTATGGTTATGAAAAAAAGTCCATCCAGGACTCGGGATACAAATATATCAGTGGAAAAGTCGATCTTTTTTTTCATAAAAAAAAGGATCCTCTGGAAAAGAAAAATATCATAGAAAAGAAGCCTGAATTAGCTCTAAAGTACAAAAAAGCTCTCCATGGTTTTTTTGATACTTTACAGCTTCAGGAAAGAAAGTCAGTAAAAAAAGACAAGGAACTCATAAAAGAGCTGCGCTCACTGGGCTATATAAAATGAAAAGCGCAAAAATCAGCGTCTCAAACCCAATCCAATAAGAATCAAGGGCCGGAGTATTCTCCACCAATCCCATACAGGTTTGATGTGAGTGTATTTTACATTTTTCAAGTCTATAGGATAGATTTTAGAGACAGAGACTTCTTTGAAGCGATAACCGAGTCTGAGGAGTTTGAGATGAAGATACATTTCCAATTCATACCTGTTCAGCCAATCCTGCCAAATATGGATCCGGGGATCTTCAAATACATCTAACCGAAATGCTCGGAATCCATTCAGAGCATCTGTGCATCTCTTTCCAGTCAGCAGTGTCAACAAAAGGGCATGAATTTTAACCCCCATGTATCTAAAAACAGGCAGATTGTCCCATCGCCCTCCTTTTTTAAAACGGGATCCCTGAACATAATCAAAATTTTTTTCCAGAATGGGCTTCAGCAGCAAGGGGATTTCTTTGGGGTCATCTTTGTTGTTTCCGGCAATGACTGCCATAACCTGATATTTGTTTTCTAAGGCGTATTTGACCCCGGTTTTTATAGAGGCTCCCACTCCTTGATTGCGGGAATGGTGAATCACTTTGAAATCAAATTCTTGAATATACTCAGATGTTCTATCTGTGGAACCGTCATTTATCACCAGAACGTCATAGTTCCTATTCTGGGGAAACTTGTTCAGAGTTTTTCGGGCTAACTCTCCTTGATTGTAGCAGAGCATGACCACCAGAGTTTTATTCATGGTTCCTATCCAAAATCCGTTTATGCATTCAATCCTTTTACCGTCACTTAGAATTTTAATGGAATTGGAAGATCAATAGAAGTTAAAATTTTAAAAAATAATTCAAAAACATATGAATTCAAGTATAATAATGGGGAAGCAATCAGGAAAAGGCTGCATTCATTTGGAAAGATGACACAGGAAAAGAAATGGGTTGCTATTCTCTTTTACCTTGTTCTTTTTTTGATCATAGTCGCTGCCCTTTACATCCGGATTTATAACTTAGGGGAAAGGTCTTTATGGCTGGATGAAGCCTGGGTAGCAAATGCCATCGTCCAAGCTGACCTCTCTTTGTTGGTGAAAAAGTCTTTGACAGCTCCCTTATTTTTTGTCCTCTCCATTCATTATCTCACCCTCATTTTAGGAAAAACCGAGTTTGTTCTCAGGCTTTTGCCTTGTCTGTTTGGAATGGGGGCTTTGGTTGTTTTCTATTTGTTGATACGAAGAATCACAGGGAAAACCGCAACTTTGGTCACTTTGCTGATGCTGTCTTTCTCCTCACCATTTATTCATTATTCCAAAGAACTCAAACAATACACCGGAGCCATGTTTTTCACCCTGCTTTTGGTTTATTTTTGTGAAAAGATTCTCCGTTCCAATAAGAAGAGAAACTGGATATTCTTTTCCCTTTTTTGTGTGCTGGGAGTGGGCTTTGATCATTCCATCTTGTTTATTATTCCTGCGGTATTCCTTGTCCTGCTTATTGACTTGCCGTTCAAACCTAACTGGAAAAAAATCGTCTCATCCGGGGCGTTTGTTTCTGTTTTTTCGATTCTGTTTCTCTGTTTCCATATTCTAAAACAAATATCCAACTCTATTAATTCTATCCAAAGCTACTGGGTGAATTATTATCCCAAACTTTCTTCTATTGCATCTTTCTTGAATTGGTTTGCTACTTCTTTTAAAAGAGTATTCTATTACTCAGGACTTCCTTTTTTCCCTTTTTCTTTTGTGGTGGTCATTCTCGGGCTGTCCCTATTTTACACAAAGTCGAAAAAGAGATATTTGGTATATATCATATTGCCCTTAGTTCTCACCCTTGCTGCTTCTTTTCTCAGGCGGTATCCTTTTGGAGGTTCCCGATTGATGCTTTTTTACGGACCTCTTGCTTTTCTTGCTTTTGGGTATGGATTGGATTTTTTGTTTGAAAAATTCAGCCGCAGCAAATTGGTGCTCCTTTTGATAGGCGCGGTTATTATGCTTTCCCTATCTCCAGTTTCCAGTTTTGTTCATAGAATCAAACATCCAGCCCGTACAGAGGAAACACGTCCTCTTCTCAATGAGATGATGAAACATATCAAACCGACGGATAAAATCTATGTCTACTATGGAGCCAAACAAGCCTTTGAATTTTATTATCGAACAAAATTTTATGAAATGATTGAGACAAGAAATATCATCTGGGGAAATAACCATCGAGGCCATACTCCCCAATACTCATCTGACCTGGATAGATATTTGAGAAAGGACATGAGAATCTGGATCATATTTTCTCATTACTGGGAAAGAGAAAAAGTTTCTATCATAGATTTTCTCAAAAAAAGGGGAGTCCTTCTCCGGGAAATTCACCGCAAAGGAACCCTTGCTTATCTTTTTAAGATTCAATGAACTTATGTATCCAAAAAGGAAATAGAGCGGCATTAAAGTGAAATCCTATCTGGACAAAAACATCAAAAAATTATAAATAGAATAGATACGAATCCATGTGAAAGGCTTTTTTTATTTGTCTGAGGAAATAAATAATGAAAAATTCAAAAACAACTCTTGTTGAAAAAATCAAAGACCATACCGCAAAAATCGGGATTATAGGACTGGGGTATGTAGGGCTTCCCCTTGTTTCGCGTTTTGCTGAAGAGGATTTTTGTGTGTTGGGTTTTGATGTGGATAAAGAAAAAGTGGATAAACTCAATAATGGAAAGTCCTATATCAAACACATTCCTGAGTCCAAAATAAAGGATCTCATACAAAACAAGAAATTTAAAGCCACTACTGACTATTCAAAGATAAAAAACATAGACTGTATCCTCATCTGTGTTCCCACTCCTTTGGACAATAATAAAGAACCGAATTTAACCTATATAGAGAAAACCTCAACCCAAATCACCAAACACATGAGAAAAAATCAGCTAATCTCTCTGGAAAGCACTACTTATCCCGGCACCACAAGAGAGGTCCTTCTTCCTCTTTTTGAAAAAAAAGGATTTAAAGTGGGAGAAGATTTTTACCTTATCTATTCTCCGGAAAGAGAAGATCCCGCCAACAAAAAGTACAGCACCAAAAACATACCCAAGGTTGTGGGCGGCATCACGCCTTCCTGTACTGAATTGGGGAAAGTCCTTTATCAGCAGATTGTGGATACTGTTGTTTCTGTCTCATCCACAGAAGTAGCAGAGCTGACCAAGCTTTTGGAAAACATCTACCGTTCGGTGAATATTGCTCTGGTCAATGAACTCAAAGTGCTTTCAGACAAAATGGGAATCGATATCTGGGAAGTGGTGGAAGCCTCATCCACAAAGCCTTTTGGATTCAAGCCATTCTACCCCGGACCAGGGCTGGGAGGACACTGCATCCCCATTGATCCTTTTTACCTTTCCTGGAAAGCCAGAGAGTTGAACTTTAACACCCGATTTATAGAGCTGGCCGGTGAAGTGAACACCAGCATGCCTGAGTATGTGATATCAAAATTATCAGACGCTTTAAACAACAAGACCAAATGCATCCGCGATTCCAAAATACTGATACTGGGTGTCGCCTACAAAAAGGACATTGATGATATCCGTGAATCTCCAGCTGTAGAGATTATTGATCGATTAAAAAATAAAGGAGCTGTGGTGTTTTACCATGACCCTTATGTGCCTCGAGTCCATAATATGAGAAAGTATGACATTGATTTGAAATCATCGGAATTGAATGGACCGTTGTTGGAAGAAATGGATGCGGTTCTCATCATAACCGATCATTCTGATTATAATTATGAATGGATTGTTGAACATTCTGATATGGTCATTGATACCCGCAACGCCACAGGAAAAGTAAGATCAGGCCGCGAAAAAATTATCAAAGCATAAGCAGGAAAGGAAAAATTTACCGAAAAAAGCCACTCACTACAGTCCACATTAAGAAAAAGAGAATCTGCACATGGCTGTGAAGAAAAGAAAACTTTTTCCTATCATAATGGTTGTGATTCTAGTTTTAGCTGGGCTCTTTGTTTTGTCTGTGACTTCCTCAGGAGCGCTGGAAATGGGAGTCCTGATCAAAAGGCTTCAAATAATGGGAATGTTTTTGTTAGGTCTTTTCTGGAATAAGGTGTTATATTCAGTCCTCTTGCTTTTGGTTTTGTTATGGGCCTTTGTCACCGTTATCCATAAAAAAAGGCTGTTTCAAAAAAAATACGGGTTTTGGGTTGTATTTGGATTTATTGGATTTTTGTCTGTGGTGTGGATTCTCTTGTCTTTTTCAAAAAAAATTGTGGTTTTTGACCAGTTCCAGATTTCTTTGCCCGTGGGAGAGATATATGGAAAGAAAAAGATCGGACAGACCTTCAGAGCCTCTTATGACCACCTCAAAGCTGTGGAAGTTCTGATGGCGAATTATAAAAGAAATGTATCCGGAGAGATTTATTTTCATCTTCAGAGGGAAGGGGGCACATCTCGGACTTTATCCAGGAAAAAAGTAAATGCTGAAAAGATAAAAGACAACCAATATTTCCGGTATGAATTCCCGGAGATAGAGGACTCCAAAGGAAAAAAATATTATTTTTATCTGAATGCTCCCCAAGCCGAGCCAGGAAACGCCTTAACCATATGGGCTAATGATAGGGAAAAGTATTTGGAAGGAACAAAGATAGTGAATGGGGAGCCGGCTTATGGGGACCTGGCATTTAAGACTGTTTATGATGTGGGTTTGAGAAATAAAGCGAGGCTGTTTCTTGATGAAATCACAGAAGCCAAACCTTTTCCTTTAAATAAGAACTGGTTTTATATAGGATTGATAGGGCTGTTTTTTTTAAGCTTTGCTTTGTTTGTAACCTATTTGATTAGAATTGTTGATGAACAAAGAAAATAGATTCCGCATCCAATGGCGTTTCTTGATTTCAGCTGGGGTTTATTCCATCTTTTTGTTGTTTTTTTATTTTCGGTATGTCCCTGTAGTCCTTGGTTTTCAAGCTGTTCTTGTTCCTGTTCTCTGTATGGTGTTTTTTATCACGGCAGTCCGATTCAAATGGGGTTTTTTGTTTTTCGTGTTTGCCTTTCCTTTGATCAACAATCTTCCTTACTTTTTTAAGATTTACGGAAATATCCCCCATGCTCCCACAGCCCTGGTATTGTTCCTGGTCTTTTTTCTGGGATGGCTGATAAATTCTGCATTTACTCAAAAAGGGATTTCTTTTCAACATCCCATTTTTAAGCCCTTAGTGGTGTTGTCATTCCTTGTTTTGGTATCCGGGTTGATTACTTTCCTCAGGTTTTCAAACTTTTTTCCTTTTATCACCCATAATGTGTTCGAACTCAAAACCAATGTGAACGGAGTGACTGCAGGGGGAGCGATCATGAGTGTGGTGTTTTTTGCTTTGAATTATCTCACAGGGTTTGCCTTGTTTTTTATTATTCTCAGCAGGATTAAGGAAAAGGAGTTTGTAAAAAAAATTTGTGTGGTTCTTCTCGTCAGCATATCTTTTTCCATGGCTTTTGGATTTTATCAGCATGTTGGAAATATCAAATGCGCGAACAATCCGGTGAGCTTCACTCAAGGATTCATCAACGGAACGTTTAAAGACGCTATGTCATTCGGAGGTTATTTAGCGGTGATCATACCTGTGCTCCTGTCCCTGATTTCTTTCTTTAAAGGTGTTCTCAGGATTTTTTCCGTTCCAATGTTTCTTTTAGCAGTGTTTCTTCTTCCCCACTCTGGTTCCCGGAGCGGATTGGTGGCTTTGACGGTAAGCTTGATGTTTTTCCTGGGATCTTATTTGTACATTTTGAAGAAACAGAAATCCCTGCCTATAAAAAAAGTGGTTATGGTGGGAGCTGCCTTTTTGCTTGTGTTTGCGGTGGTCATCTCGATTTTGCTGTTTTCTCAGGGTTCGGTGGTCTATCAAAGAATGAATGAGCTTTGGATATCCTTCAAACAGGGAGGCTTGGATAAGGCGTTGGCGGAACGAAGCTCCAGTATCTGGAAAGGGGCCGCCTATATGATCAAAGATTACCCTGTTGCTGGAGTGGGAATCGGAGCGTTTATCATTGAGCTTCCCAATTATGCCCAGACCCATCAATTCCCTTTAAGGATCACTGATTCTGCAGAGAATTATTTTATCCAGGTCTTTGCAGAACTGGGAATCATGGGTTTGTTTTTTGCCCTGTGGATTTTCTGGCTGATTCTTAAAAGGATGAAAAAGGGATTGGGTCTGTATTTGTCTCAAGACAGATGGAGATATATTCAAATCGGAGTCTCCTGCGGCATTATTTCCATGTTCCTGATTTTTATGGTGCATACTTTTATTGGGAGTTATGAACTCAAATATTTGTTTTGGCTTCTGGTAGGAATGCTTTTTGTCATGAACCGAAGCCATGAAGAGATTGAGAAAACGATACGTTTTGGTAAAGGATTTAAAATTTTCAGTCTGATAGTGATTTTGATTTTTAGCGGGCTGCAGTTATGGAATTCCACCCATTCCCTGTCTTTGGAAAGCAAAACCAGGAGGCTGGGATTAAATCAGAGCTTTGGCTTGTATGCCAAGGAAAAGCCCCCCACCGGAAAAGAATTTCAATGGACCAAAAAGTACAGCGGGTTAAACATCCAAATAGAAAAACCTGTGATAAAGATTCCTGTGATGGCTTCTCATCCGGATATTCAGGAAAATCCTGTTGAGGTTAAGATTTATATGACCACAGAATTTTTCAGAGAAAAGAGACTCCTGGATAAGTTAGTTCTCAATGAAAGTTCCTGGAAAACAGTTGAATATGATGTTTCTGAAGAGGTTGACAATCAGGCCATTTTTTTATTTGAAGTGAGCCGGGTCTGGAATCCCTGGAAAACATCCAGAGCTCCGGATACCCGAAACCTGGGGATCGCTTTAGGTGAGATAAAATTCGAGTCTGAATAATTCCTCTCCATTAATAAACATAACTTTATTTTCAGAGTTAGGTCTAATGTATATCCGGCCAGGTATCAGTAGCAGGATGAAAGGTGAGCCGCACTGCTTCCCCTTTTTTTACCGGCTTTATGTAGATTTCATAATCACTGATTTGGCGGTTTGAAGAGGGACTGGCAGCAAAAACAATAAAATTCCCATCACGGGACCATCTGGGAAAATAGCAGTGAGCACGGCCCGGGATAGAGTTTTCAAAAACCCTTTTTTGATTTCCGTCCGATGTGCCGATATAAATGTCATGGATACCGCCGAAAACCCAAGCTAAATACAATCCGTTCGGGCTGTACTGGGGCATACATCCCCGGGCATAGAATGCATGATTGGTTCCATCCCGCTTCATAATATGGATACTCCATGCCCTGGGATAATTGGAACTGAAAGACAGCCATTTGCCGTCCGGAGAAAGGGTGGGAAACCGGAGTTCTTTGTTTTTGAATTCAGGAAGTCTGGCTGGGATGATTTCTTGGGAGGTTTGTTTTTCTCTGTCATAGATTTGGATGGAGTCCCCTGAATTTGTTTGAACCACGCAAACGATCTTTGAGTCGTCATGGCTCAGATCAAAAGAAAACCCATTCTCTAAAACCAGTTGAGGGTCAGAACCATCCGAACGCATTCGATAGATATCATCATTTCGCTGATAAAAGATCCATTCTCCGTCGTGAGACCAAACCGGATGTTGATTTGTTTCTTGGTCATGGGTCAGCCGTAATTTTTCTGTGCTGTCTGCATTCATCTTGTAGATTTCCCATGTGCCGTGCCGGGAAGTAGACCAGACAATAGAACCGGAGATCTTTCCTTTAATTGACTGAAGAGCTTTCATTTCTTTAAGGGTAGGGGGAGTTTGAAAATGACCTTGAAGAATAAGAGGGATGAAAAACAGGATAAAAAGTCTGTATTTATGTTTGATTATAATTTTCCCTCCTTTGTTTTTTGGCAGGGGTTGTCAAAGGCTTTATTGAGCCATGCTGTTCCCAGATAACAAAAGTTTAGGATCAAAAGAAATTCCAGAATGTCTGAGGACAATGGAAACTCTGGATGTTTCAAGTAGACCCATTCCCACATATCCCGGAATACTGATGCCCAAATGAGTCCGGTGATGATCCCGGGAATGAGCGCACTCAATATGACTGCTTCATATTTTCGGATAAAGGCAGCAGCCATAAATATAACAATGATGGCGCCCACACTAAACCATAAAGGTTTGCGCAGGGGATTATCTGTTTGGGTGCTTTTGAAAAATTTCATTATCATCATCAGGTTGATACATAATCCTAAGGCAGCCGCCGCAGTGATGACCCAGATAACAACGGAAAATTGACGGCTCTTTTTTTGGGTCTTAGGATGACGTTTCAATGATAAAATCCGGGGAATGATCTTGTTGATGTGTTCTCTGTAAGAAACAAAAATCATGCTTCCTAAAAATCCCAGGAGCAGTGTGCCCAGACTAAAGAGAACAGGAGATTGGAAAGTCCAATTGATTCCCTGAAATTTATTTAATAGTGCTTGAATAATGACATTGATTCCTGCTCCCAGTAAAAATCCGTATATGGCAGGAACTAAATATTCGGGAAACCGGGAGGACATCAAAACCTCAAATCCTAAAATCCCTAAAATAAAAAAGGTCACTATCAAAAGAGCTGACCAGGGGGAGGATTCAGCGGCTCTCGCCTTATAAAACACAGCTCCCCAGCATAGGAGAAAGTCAGCCAGAAAAAATAGAATTCTGTATTTAGAGGGGGAAAAGCAAGATTTGTTTTTACCAAAGGTAGAATTCATGATCAAAGTATGACTTTTGTATATTATAATCATGATATCTTTTTTCTTCAAGTCGATAGAAAAAACCATCAGACACGGATTAACGCAGGAAATAAAGCTTTTTCAATCCGCGTAGATCCGCGTCGATTATTTTTTTTAAGATAACATCAATTAGGGGAAACTTGACTTAAAAAAGGGGTTTAGGGTAATCTATCATCTTGATTTAAAGGGCAAAAAATCAGGATAAGGTTAATAAGAGATGAAAAAATATTTGGTGTTTTTGATCATCCTTTTCACAGCTGGTTCTGCATGGGCTTCTGATTATAGGGTGGAATTAGAAATGAACTATTTCAATCCTTCCAAACAAATATTCAAGGATGTCTACGGCAGCGGAGTGATCTACGGAATCAAGGCAGAGAAAAGCAATGTTTTTAAGAAATTCGGGCTTATTGTTGAAACCGGCTATTTTCAAAAGCGTGGAAAACTCACTTTTACCAGAGAAGGAACCACTGTGAAAATATTTTATTTGGGCCCGGGAATCACCTACCATTATTCCAAAGGAATATTTGACATGTATGGCGGAGCCGGGATCCGCTACTATCGTTTCGAGGAAAGAAATCCTCTCGGACATACTCAACAGGGAAAATTGGGTTATTTCATCAGCTTAGGATCCTATGTCCACCTATGGAAGCATTTCTATGCTGATCTGGCCTTTAATTACTCGGGGTGCCGAGTCAAGCCAGCAGATTTAAAAGTGGAAATCGGCGGACTTGAAGCTGGAATCGGGTTAGCCTATAAGTTTTGACCGGGATTTCCTGAATTTTAAAGAACCAAAATGAACATCATTGAGTCTTTTTATAAATGGCTTGTTTCAAGACTTCCCGTCACTATTGAGCGGGTGAGAACGATTTATACAAGAGAGGGGATCTTTGGATTATTCAGAAACATCATAAAGAAAACATACCGAAGCATCCTTTTTAAGGTCAATCCAGGGATATTTGGAAGGATACAGTACAAGGATTGGCAGAAATATGTGGAGAAAAGGTATCTCAATAAGGGGTACATGGAAAAATTAAATGATTATGTGGGCAGCGACATCAAATTTTCTATTATCTTTCCTGTCTGGAACAAGCCCATTATTTTAATGAAAAAGGCATTATCTTCAGTACTTGGTCAGGTTTATCAAAATTGGGAGCTGTGTATTTCAGATGGCTCCTTTAAAAACACAGAAAAAACAAGAAAATTTCTCCAAAAATTCCAGAAAGAGCATCCTGATAAGGTGAAGCTCAACTTCCTTGAAAATCCTTCTGGAATCAATTTGATCGAGAATTCGAAAAAAGCCCTGTCCATGGCCCAAGGGGACTTTTGTGTTTTTCTTGACTGCGATGATGAGATATCCCGCAACTGCCTGCTTGAACTGGCTCTGGCTGTTAAAGAAAATCCTGAAGTGGATTTTATTTACAGTGATTTTGATAAGATCGATGAAAACGGAAATAGATCCAATCCCTGTTTTTGGCCGGATTGGTCTCCTCATACTATTCTCACCCAGATGTACACCACTCATGTTACCTGCTTTCGCAGAGAGCTTCTCCAGAGAATCGGGAGTCTTAGAAAAGGAACTGAAGGAGCCCAGGATTGGGACCTGGTTTTGAGGCTCAGTGAGCATACCGATCACATTGTTCATATCCCAAAAGTTCTTTATCACTGGAGGGTTCATAAGGACTCCACAGCTAAAAAAAACAGTGGGACCAAGGACTGGGCGTACCAAGCGCAGAAAAAGGTATTGTCTGATTGGGTTCAAAGGAATCATTTGGATGCCGAAGTAAAACCAGGAGCTTATCAGGGAGCCTGGAGAGTGAAATACAAAATCAAGGGGTCTCCCAAAGTTTCCATTATCATTCCTTTTCGGGATAAGGTTTATTACTTAAGCCAATGCGTGAAAAGCATCCTGGAAAGGACTCAGTATTCCCATTATGAATTGGTCCTGATCAACAACCGTTCCCGCCATAAATCCACGCTCTCTTATCTCAAAACTGTTTCAAAAAAAGACCGCATCAAAGTTTTGAATTATGATCAAGAATTCCATTTTGGAAAGCTGAATAATTGGGCAGTCAAAAATGTAGAGGCTGATTATGTCCTGCTGTTAAACAATGACATAGAAGTGATCAATCATGAATGGCTGGGAGCTATGCTGGAATACGCCCAGCTCCCTGAAGTGGGGGAAGTGGGAGCAAAATTGCTTTATCCCAATGGCAAGATCCAGCATGTGGGGATCACAGTGGGATTAGGAGGAGCCGCAGCCCATCCCCACAGAATGCTTAATGATGGGCATGGCTTTCACGGATGGCTGGTTAATCCCCGCAATGTGATGGCTGTCACAGCAGCCTGTATGATGATCCGAAGGAGTTTGTATTTGGAAATGGGGGGGTTTGATACAGACCTTGACCCTGCTTATCAGGATGTGGATTTTGGAATCAGGCTTTATGAAAAGGGTTTTTGGAATGTTTACACTCCTTATGCCCGGCTCTGCCATTATGAATCAGCCACCCGTTTTGCCAGAGACTATGCGGATCCTCTGGTCGAAGACAAAGAAAATGCTGAAAAATTGAGAAAAAAATGGCCACAATACGTGAGAATTGATTTTGGAGCGGATCCTTTTTATAATCCAAATCTGTCTTATGACCATGAAGACATGCGTTTCAGAACCTACTGGTTCCCAGAGGATTGGGGAAAGTGGGTGGGGTTGATTCATGATTTTGAAAAAAAGTGAAACAGAAAGAAAATCCATCTTTTTGCTGCTGGCTTTTTCATTTGTGATCGGACTTTTGTATGTGTTTATCACTCCTCCCTGGCAGGCGGCTGATGAGTACACTCATTATGAGTATATTGATATCCTGTCACGCTCTCCGATTTTCGACATCAATCAGGAACCTGATGTTGAACTTCAAAAAGAAATTATCAAATCAATGGATCAATTCAATCTCTGGAAATACATATTTGAAGTGCCCCCCCCAACATTACCGGAAAAATATGATGATTCTTCTATCTTAATAAAAAGCGAGTCAAAACTTGATCGTCCTCCTTTGTATTATGTGGTGGGTTCTATGATATTAAAGGTGTTTGACCCGGATAATTTGCTGGCTAAGCACTTCATCATACGCTTGTTCTCGCTTTTTATCTCAATGTTCACTATTTTATTTGCCTATTTATCAGCCCGAATTGTTTTTGAAGGCTGTTTTACGGACAGCTTTTTCGCGGCTTGCTTTGTGGCTTTTCTTCCCCAGTTCATGATTGTTTCAAGCTCTGTTAATTCTGATAACTTAGCTAATCTGATGGGTGCGGTTTCTGTATATTTTTTCCTTTTCTCTTTAAAAAATCATAAAAATGCTTCTATTCTGCTGGTGTTTCCTGTGATCATAGCGGTTTCTTTCGTATCGGGAAAAATTAATTTTTTTATCATCCCAGCTTTTGTGGTTTTTATGGTCCTCTGGCTGCGAAAGAACAGACCCTGGGATAAATCAAAAATTTTGATTTTATCTGGTTGTACTGCTTTTCTGATTATACTCGGTTTTCTTTTTTTCTCTATTATCTTTGATGAAATAGGAGCAAGGATCACTTCAAATTTTATCGGCCAAATAAAGATTTTATGGGACAACTTTTATTACTCAGGAAAGAAAATCCTGTTTGGCATCATATTAAGCCGGAGTTTTATCCAAACATTTTTCCGAGGATTTTGGGGCTGTCCCGGATGGCTTGCTTTTCCTCTTTCCAATAACATCACTCATGTTTTGGTCTTGGTTTCTGGGTTGGTGTTGGCGGGCATTGTTAAGTTTGCTTTTTCCTACAAACGTAATCCTGAAAAAAAGTATAAAATCAACACAGAATACCTCATCATGATTTTCACTGTTTTTTTTATTTCATTTGCAGGCACGTTTTTTAGAGCTGCTCCTATGGCGAGGTATATGTTTCCTTCCCTGTCAGCCATAGCCATATTGTTTGCCCTGGGAATTAAAGAGATTTTGCCTTTTAAAAACAAAGAAAAAGCCCTGATACTCTTGATCATGACCTTGCTTGTTTTGAATGTCTACATGGTTTTGATTCACATGAATGATGTGTTTTATTTTCGCTTTTTTTAAGGGATTCTCTATTTATTTTTTGGGCTTTTTTTGCTTCCGGATACAAATTCCTTGAACAGCTTTATGTCATATTTTCCCAGTCCCTTAAAAGCGAAAAGAAGAAGCCCGTAGATCAGGGCTCCGAGGATAACAACTCCTAGAAGTTTGACAAAGGAATGGGCTTTAAAAACATGAACCACCAAGCCCATTAAGCTGGCAGCAGTCAGAGGCTTGAAAATATAGGAAATATATTTTTTGACCATTTCCAGTTTGAGCGAATGAAAAAGCATATAGAAATAAGATACCCCAGCCCCCAGAGTCAGACTTAATGGAGCCAGTTCCACCTGACCTGTTTTGGTAAAAAAGAACCAAATTCCTAAAAACACCACCAGGTTGATCACATGGGTGAAGAATATGGTTGTTTTTTTCTCAAACACAAACAGAATTTGAGTATGAAACCGGATCCATGACAGGAATATGATGGCAGGAAAAAACAATTTTATGATCAGGGTTCCTGCTAAGTATTCCTTTCCAATGATAAACTTAATGAGAGGTTGAGCCAGGGCATAACCGCCAATGACCAAGGGAAACAGAAAGATATTGGTGTATTTCCAGGAAAATCTCAAAGAATCCCTGAACTTGCTCTGGTCTTTGATTTGAAATTCGACCAGAGAAGGGAGCATGCTTTGATTGATGAAAAAGATCAGAAGCGTAGCACTGAAACAGATCTGCACTCCCACGCCAAAGTATCCTATGGTTTCCATGCTCTGACCGAAAAATTCAGCCAGAATAGGGATGCTCCACAGGATCAGTCCCTGAAGCACCACACTCAAGTATACCCAAAAGCCAAAGGAAAAATATTGATGGAAAGGTTTTTCAAGGGGAGTTTTTTTTCGGGGAAAAATAGGGATAATCAACAGCACGCTCAGAATCAAAGCCAGCACCGGAGCCCCGAAGATTCCCCCTAAAATCCCGGGTTGGTTAAGGAAGTGAAACAGGATGATGACCAGGGCAATTCGGGAAGCCAGCCTGATGATAGGGATCAACGCATAGAGTTCCATCCGGTTAAAGGAATAAAGAACAGATTCTCCCAACAGGTTCAAAGAAAACAGCAGGGCAGCCGTGGCTGTTATCAGAAAATAAGGATAATCTTGTGCCCAGAATACAAATCCTCCCGCAATGATAACCAGAAATATGGGAATTTTGATAGAGGCGGCTTTAAACACCAGGCTGGGGATGGAAGTCTTGTTTTTTATCCGCAGCTCGGGAATGTATTTCATAGCCATTTGCTGTCCCCCCAAACCCAGGATGCGGCCAATAATAAAGTACATTGAAATCCAGTAGGAATAGAATCCCATGCTGGAGGGTCCTAAGATTCGGGGGATCAGAAGAAGCTGGAGGGAAGAAAACACCAGGTTGCCTAGCTTTCCCAGGAAAAGGAAAAGAGCTCCTTTGATGATTTTATGTTTTCTTTCCAGCATGATGATTCCGGATAATCTGATGTTTCAAACATCATACATAGAACCAACATTTCCAGTCAAGCCCGATTCTTTCCTTTGTGATAACAAAGCAATAGTGGTCCCCATAAACTGCTAAGTTAAAAATGCCCCCTTTGGAAGGAGGAGAAGTTTATGGGATAAGGCATCCACTATGAGGGCTGAGCGGGCATGGTTCCTCTTTGGAGGGGAGCGAAGCCCGAATGGGAGAGAGATTCCTCGCTGGGGAATCGAGCGGGTGACGAATCCCATAACTTCTCCTTTCTGGCGGTTATGGATGGACAGGAATAATTATTTTTGATATTATCTTGTGCTGTTAACGAACAGTCTTCCGGGATGAATTGAAAATGAAACTAATCATTCAAATACCCTGCTATAATGAAGCCAAATACCTGCCCATAACCCTGAAAGATCTTCCCAAGAAGATACAAGGGATTGACAAGATCGAAACACTGATTATTGATGATGGGAGTACGGATAATACAGCTGAAGTGGCTAAGGAAAATGGGGTGGACCACATCATTCAATTCAGAGGACACAGAGGGCTGGCAGCGGGGTTTTCCGCAGGGCTGGAAGCATGTCTTCTTCACGGCGCAGATATCATTGTTAACACAGATGCGGATAATCAGTATCGAGGCGAGGATATTCCCAAACTCATTGAACCCATATTAAAGGGCGAAGCTGATTTTGTGATCGGTGACCGCCAGACCCAGGACATACAGCACTTTTCATGGATCAAAAAAAAGCTGCAGAAATGGGGAAGTACTGTGGTCAAATTTCTATCCAAAGCCGATGTTCCGGATGCGCCCAGTGGTTTTCGCGCCATCAGCAGGGAAGCAGCTTTAAAAATCAATGTGTTGTCCGATTTTTCATATACTTTAGAAACGCTGATCCAGGCAGGAAACACCGGCCTTTCTGTAAAGAGTGTTCCCATAAGAACCAATGAACAAATGAGAGATTCCAGATTGTTTACCAATCTCTTCACTTTTTTAAAACGGTCGGGGTCCACCATTCTCAGAAGTTATACCATGTACAAACCATTGAAGATATTTTCGGTTTTGGCATTGATTTTTTTCATCTTAGGCTTGATTCCCGGCATACGATTCCTTTATTTTGTCTATATCGGTCAGCCTCAGGGACATGTTCAGTCCCTGATATTGACAGCCATTCTGTTGATCTCCAGCTTCTTATTGGCTGTGATGGCGGTTCTTTCTGATTTGATCGCTTCCAACCGAAAGCTGATGGAAGAAATTCTAAGGCGGGTCCGAAGAATAGAGAGCGAGAAAAACAAGAAAAATACAAAATAATAATTTAGGAAAAGAGAATTTATGGCGAAAATAACCATTTTAGGTGCAGGTCTATCCGGATTAAGCGCTGCCTATCATTTGAAACAAGACTATGAAATTTTTGAAAAAAACAACAGGGTAGGGGGTCTCTGCCGCTCCATAAAAAAAGATGGTTTTATTTTTGATTACGGGCCTCATATCCTGTTTCCCAAAGATGAATACACCCAGGAGCTCATCAAAAAGCTCCTCAACAAGAATCTGCATTTTCAGCAAAGGGAAGCCTATATTTATCACAAAACATATGATGTTTATACCCGTTTCCCTTTTCAGTCCCATCTTTACGGGCTCCCGGTTCCAGTGGTCAAGGACTGCATTATAGGGTTTTTCAAGGCGCTGCAGAGAACCGAGGAAAAACCCCAGGATTATGAAGAATGGATCAAATGGAATTTTGGAGAAGGCATTGCCAAACATCTGATGATTCCCTATGCCAAGAAAATTTGGACGGTTTCCCCCAGTGAGATGAATTTTGAATGGGTCTGGAATCGAGTCCCCCGATTGTCTTTGGAAGAATTGCTGGAAGGGGCTCTTCATGACAGTCCTAAGCTGTTCGGGTTCAATAAGGAGTTTTGGTATCCTTATCACGGTGGAATTGAAGCCCTTCCCCTTGCTTTTGAACCCAAAATCAAAAATGTTCACCTGAAAACAGAAGTAAAAAAGATTTATTTGAAGAAAAAATGCATTGAATTTGACAGTGGAAAAAAGAATTTTTATGAGCACCTCATCTCCACTCTCCCTCTTCCGGAAGTGATCAAATACGCGGATGAGGCTCCGGATGACATCCAACGCGCTTCTCAAGAGCTGGAAAATAATTCGGTTTATTGTGTGAATTTAGGGATCGAGCGGGAGAACATCAGTCCTCATCATTATGTTTATTTTTATGAACCCGAGTTTCTCTTCCACAGGATCAGCTACCCTATGAATTTCTCCACCCATACCACACCCGGCACCTGCAGTTCAGTGACCACGGAAAGTTCTTATTCCAGGTACCGGGAAATCAGCCGCGAGAACATCACAGACCGGGTGGTCGATGATTTGATCAAAGCGAAAATACTTTATCCGGATGACAAAATCATGGTCACAGATGTGGCAGACCTCAAATACGCTTATATCATCTATGATAAAAACCACCGGAAAAATGTGGATAAAATACATGATTTTTTGCGGAGCCACCATATATTCCCCTGCGGACGGTTTGGTGAGTGGGAATACTTTAATATGGACCATGCCATGAACAGCGGGAAAAAGACAGCCCAGCAAGTCAATAAACTCTATAAAAAAGGACAGAGTTAAATTGAACCCGGTATCCATATTAGGCGCAGGCCCGGCTGGTTTGAGTACAGGCTATTATTTGAACCAAGATTATTCTATTTGGGAAAAGAACAAGCAGGTGGGCGGAGGCTGCCGGACTGAAAAAAAGGATGGATTTTATTTTGATTATGGCGGTCACATTTTTTACCCCAGAAAAAAACAGGTCAGAGAATTGATCGATAAACTGATGAAAAATGACCTTTTTTGCATGCCCAGAGAAGCGTGGGTGTATTCCAAAGGGGTGTATACCCGGTATCCTTTTCAAGCCAATCTTTTCGGTCATTCTGTTAAAGTGGTTAAAGAGTGTCTTTTGGGACTGATGGAAGCCAAACTCAAACACGGTGAAAAGCCGGACCGTTTTCAAAACTTTGAGGATTTTATTTACAAAGTTTTTGGGGATGGCATGGCCAGACACTTCATGATCCCGTTCAACAAAAAACAGTGGGCTCTTCCATTAAAGGAGATGACCGTGGATTGGATGGGTGAATTTGTCCCGGTTCCCTCTCTGGATGAAGTTTTGGACGGCAGCTTGAAAATGGCGCCCAAATGCCTGGGGATCAATGCCAACTTCATCTACCCCAAAAAAGGAGGGATTCAAGCTGTTTTCGAATCCTTCGTCCCACACCTCCAGAGCTTGAACACCTCATCTGAAGTGAATTTGATTTCATTGAAAAACAAATCATTTGAGATCAACGGGCAGAACACCCAGCATTATGAAAAATTAGTCTCTACCATCCCTTTGCCAGAGCTTGTTCGAATTATGGACTCGGTTCCTCCGTATGTAAAGTCAGCTGCTGAAAAATTAAGATGGACTTCCCTTTATGTGGTCAATATCGGGATTGAAAGGCCTCACATCTCGGATAAACACCGGGTGTATTATCCTGAAGAAGACTTGATCTTTCACAAACTGGGGTATTATCAGAACCAATCCCCTTCCATGGTTCCGGAGGGGAAAAGTGCGGTCAGTGCTGAAATCTCATTTTCAGAGAGCCGGAACATAGATAAAGAAAATCTGTTACAAAGAACGGTTGAGGATTTGATAAAAGCCAAGGTGCTTTTTCCGGATGACCCTATTGTGCTGACACATATCCTGACTCTTCCTTATGCTTATGCAGCCTATGACTTTCAGAGAAACAAGGCGGTATCTGTCATCAAAGAGTTTTGTGAAAAGAATGATATTTTTCTCTGCGGAAGGTATGCGGAATGGGAATATCAAAATATGGAACAGAACATCCTGGCAGGAAAAAAAATGGCTGAAAAATTGAACAGGGAGGCGGGCCTCAAATAATAGAATTTTAAAGGGAATGTGATTCTATATGAAAGCTGAAAACAGGAAATATTCGGTTTGTTTTTTCGGCACCTATGAAAGTACTTTTCCCCGGACCCGGACCCTTAAGCGAGCCTGTCAGATCAAAGGATATGAAGTGATGGAATGCCACAAACCCTTTTGGGAAAACATGAGAGAAAAAGTCGATTTATTTTCCTTAAAGTCTGCGATCAAGCTGGGGTTTCGATTGCTGCTCATCTATATTTCACTGTCCATTCGTTACCTGAGTCTCAAGGAACATGATGCGGTAGTGGTGGGGTACAACGGCTATTTTGATATGCCTCTGGCAAAGCTGCTGACCAAAATCAGGAAGAAAAAATTGATTTTTACTCCTGTGTTCCCGCTCTATGAGACCCTGGTGGAGGACCGGAGTTATGTGAGCCGGGCTTCTTTGAAGTCCAGGATTATCCACTGGATCGATGAAATCAGCGGCAGGCTGGCAGATTTGATCATTATTGAAACCAAAACTTATCTCCGGTATTACTGTGATAAATTCAAGATCCCCGAAAAAAAATTTTTCCAAATCCCCCTGGGAGCTGATGAAAAAAATTACTACAATCGGCCTCCCAAAGAAAAGCTTAAGGATGAAAACCTCCTCAAAGTGCTGTTTTATGGAAAATTCATACCCCTTCAGGGAATCTCTACCATCGTCAGGGCTGCCAAAATCCTGGAAGAGGACAGGGAACTGGAGTTTGAAATCATCGGGTCAGGTCAGCTGTCCCCCCAAATAAAAAAGTTATCCCAGGAGCTGGATATCAAAAATATTGATTTTATAGATTGGGTAAAATATGAGAAACTGCCTGAGCATATTCTGGATGCCCATATTTGCCTGGGGATTTTTGGCAGCACTCCCAAAGCACAGAGAGGGATCCCTATCAAAGTGTATGAAGCGCTGGCCATGAAAAAACCAGTGATCACCGGTGACACTCCTGCAGCAAGAGAAGTTTTTATCCATAAGAAAAATGCTTTGCTGTGTCCGGTGGGCAGCCCAAAGTCCCTGGCGGATTTGATTGTTTTGCTCAAAGAAAACAAAAAAATGAGGGAGGATATTGCCAAACAAGGATTTGAATTATATCAGGAGCTTTTTTCCTCCAATCAGATTGCCAACCGATTTGAAATGATTTTAAACAAGAAGCTGAAAAAATGAAAGAAAAGAACATCAAAACCACAATCATCATCCCAGCTTACCAGGCTGAATCCACCATCATAAAAACCCTGAGTTACCTTCATCAGCAGGAAGGCCAGGACCAGGTGCAAATCATTGTGGTGAACAGTTCCCAGGACAACACCAAACAGAAAGTGCAAAAAGAATTTCCAGATGTGGAAGTGATCCAAGTGGAAAGAAGAGCTTACACCGGAGAAGCCAAAAATATTGGTTTGAGACAGGCTCAAGGGGAAATCATCGCTTTTATTGACTCTGATTGTGTGCCGGAGAAAAATTGGCTCTCGACCATAAAAAGACTGTATCAGGAAGGACACAAAATTGTGGGAGGATCTATCGGGAACCTCAACCCGGAAAATACAGTGAGTAAAGCAGAGTATTTGCTGGAGTTGGTTCAGCTATCGCCCGGGAGCCGGACCCGGTATGTTTCTCTCATCTCTACAGCCAATTGTTTTTTTGACAAAGAGGTCTTTGAAAAACACGGACCTTTCCCCACTATCCGGAAAGGGGTGGACATGCTTTTCTCTTATATTCTGATGAAAAAAGGAGAAAAGATCCTGTTTTCTCCGGACATGAAGATTTATCATGCCTGTTCCACTGATTTTTTTAGGTATTTGAGAAAACAGGTCTTGCACGGAGAATACTCCATATCAGCCCGAAAGGAAGCGGGCATGCCTGGTTCTTTTTTGTCCCAAAGTGTGATGTTTATTCCTGTGCTTCCTTTAATAAGGGGTTTCTTTATCTTAAAACATATTTTATCATTAGATAGAAAATTATTGGGAGATATGGTCCTGAGTTTTCCTGTGTTTGCCGCAGGGATTTGGGCATGGTCTTTTGGGTGTGCCAAAAGTATGGTCAAATAAAAAAGGTAATGAACCCGTGAGTCAAAGGAAACATTCCAAATCAGAGCAAGCCACCAGCATTCATTTTGAGCTTCAGGATGAGCACACGTCTTCCTATCAAAAGTATAAGCATTTGACTGTTGGAGAAAAAGGATTTTTTTCTCTGTTCAAATACGAGCTTATCATTTCTTTGTGCGGGAATTTCCCCGGAGCTCTGGGCTACTTCTTGAGAAGCCGGTTTTATAAATCCCTGTTAAATAAAGTGGGAAAAGGAGTTATATGGGGCAGGAATGTGACTTTGCGGCACCCCCATAAAATTGAATGTGGGAACGGGGTGGCTGTCAATGACTTTGCGGTTCTGGATGCTTATGGAGGAAAAAACTCCGGAATACAAATCGGGGATGAGACCCTTATCAGCCGAAACACGGTATTGAACAGCAAAGGAGGAAGAATTGAGATCGGAAGCCGAACCAATATCGGGATGATGAGCATGCTTTTTTCAAGAGACTGCAGAGTTAAGGTGGGCAGTGATGTTTTGATCTCAGCCTACTGTTATCTTATGGGAGGGGGGAATCATTCCACAGACAGGACTGATATCCCCATCAGCCAGCAGGGAGCCAAATGCCTGGGCATTGAAATAGGAGATAATGTGTGGCTGGGAGCAGGAGTGAGAGTGATGGATGGATGTTCCATAGGAAGGGACAGTGTTATCGGAACCAACTCTTTTGTGAATCAGGATATCCCGGATTTTGCTGTGGCAGCTGGTTCTCCAGCCCGTGTCATCAAAATGAGAAAATAAACAGAACAAAAAGATGATCGATAAATTAAAAGAAATCTACAGATACCGGTTTTTGATTTTCAGCCTGGTTTCCAGAGAACTGAAAGTCAAATACAAAGGGTCTGTGCTGGGTTTTTTCTGGTCTTTGTTAAATCCTCTGGTGATGCTGGTGGTTTACACGGTAGCCTTCAAATACATCATCAGAGTGAGAGTGGAGAATTTTCCAGTGTTTTTTCTGTGTGCATTTTTGCCCTGGAGTTTTCTTCATTCTTCTTTATCCATGTCAGTGGGGTCTATCAAGGACAATGGAAATCTGGTGAAAAAAGTATATTTCCCAAGAGAAGCCCTTCCCTTATCCGTAGTGCTTTCCAATCTGGTCCAGTTCCTTCTCACTTTTTTGATCCTTATCCCCGCGCTTTTGTTATTCAAGATCGAACTGGGACTGCCTCTTCTCCTTCTTCCTTTGATCATTCTTTTTCAGACCGGTTTTAATCTGGGTTTGTCTTTTTTCTTCTCTTCATTTAATGTTTTTTTCTCGGATGTCAAACATCTGTTGGAGATATTTCTGCAAATATGGTTTTGGCTCACTCCTATCATTTATCCCATCAGTTTTGTACCGGAACGGTTTCAAACATTGTACAGATTGAATCCGGCTGTACAGTTTGTGGAGGGGTATCGAAACCTGCTTCTGAATAATACAGGCATTTCTTTTCCCCAGTGGGGAATGCTGTTTTTTATCGGGTTTTTGTTTTTGGTATTAGGGCATCTGTTTTTCAATCACTACAACAAAAGGTTTGCTGAAGAAATATGAAAGAAGCGGTAAAAATCATGGATCTCTCCAAGAAGTTTCGGAGATATCACGAAAAAACAGCAAACATCAAGTATGCGGCATTGAATTTGTTCAAAGGCCGGAAAGCAGCCCGGTATGAAGATTTTTATGCTTTGAAAAATATCAATATGAGCATTCAGGAAGGAGAAACCGTGGGCATTATCGGAGAAAACGGCTCGGGAAAAAGCACTCTGCTCAAGTTGATTGCCCGGATTCTTTTTCCGGACCAGGGACAGATCCTGACCCGAGGGACCATCGCCACTTTGATAGAGCTCGGAGCCGGATTCCATTCAGAGCTTTCAGGAAGAGAAAACATCTATGTGAATGCCTCTCTATTGGGATTTAAGAAAAAAGAGATCGATGAAAAAATAGAAGAGATCATTGATTTTTCCGGATTAGTCAATTTTATTGATAATCCCATAAAGACCTATTCATCCGGGATGTATTTGAGGTTGGGTTTTTCCATTGCCATTAATGTGGACCCGGATATTCTGCTTATTGATGAAATTTTGGCAGTGGGAGATGAAAACTTTCAGAAGAAATGCTTTGAGAGAATTGAGGACTTTAAAAACAAAGGAAAAACCATTCTTTTGGTCTCTCATGATCTGGCAGTCATAGAGAGGATGTGCGACCGGGTTTTTCTGATTGACAACGGCCAACAGTTTTATAAGCAAGACCCGGTGGATGTGATCTCAGAATACCACCGCATGCTGTTCAGAAAAAGGAAACAGGCTTTGAGATTGAACCAGGACGGAATGACCGAGGAGGAGCCTGTGGAAGACAAAACCTTATCCTCTACCCAGTTTAACAGATGGGGGAGCCGGGAAGCCGAAATTACAGCGGTTAAGTTTTTTGATGACAAAGGCAATGAAACTTATGATTTCAAGCCCGGTGATTATTTGAAAATCAGGTTTGATTATAGGGCCAGTCAAAAAGTAGAAACCCCCATATTTGGGATAGCCATTTACAGAGAAGACGGCATTCTGCTCACCGGGCCCAACACTGGGGCCGCCAATTTACCCATTGATTCGATTGAAGGAACAGGAGCTGTGGAGTACATCATCCCGTCCCTTCCTTTTCTTCCGGGAAGCTATCTTTTTTCCGTGTCCATTTATGACTCATCACTCCGGCATGCCTATGACCATTTGGAAAAATGTTTGG
>Ga0180434_10001438_pt1 | contig 34012 bp, 26 predicted proteins | sample SS_ome_7_FD_132453 | JGI IMG/M metagenome (GOLD analysis project Ga0180434, IMG submission 132453) | Hypersaline lake sediment archaeal communities from the Salton Sea, California, USA - SS_1_D_2 metaG | ecosystem: Environmental > Aquatic > Non-marine Saline and Alkaline > Hypersaline >... | reverse complement strand
TCACAGGTCAAGCAGGTTTTGGATGAATTAGACCTTAGAGAGCATGTCAAACCTTATTCCAGATGCATTGAATGCAATGTTTCGCTCAAACCCATACCCAAAAAACAGGCCAAAAATTTAGTGGCTCCTTTTGTTTTTGAGCGATCCCATTCATTTTCTCTCTGCCCCCAATGCGGAAGAATATTCTGGCCCGGGACTCATCACAGTGATATGAACTTTAAGATTGAAGATATTCTGGAAAAGGATTAATATAAAACGAGCGGAAATTTAGATAGTATCCATGGAGGGTGAAATGGAAAAACATATAAAAATACTCTCGGTTTTGTGGATTGTCTCAGGGGCTTTGGGTTTGGTGTGGGCCTTTTTTCTTTTTTGGATTCTTTTCGGAATTTCCTTTATCCCGGATATCGGTTATGAAGCGCCTATCATCCTGCGCACTGTGGCTATCTGGACTACCTCTCTGATAGCTGTTCTTTCCATACCTGATATTATTGCGGGTATCGCACTTTCAAAAAGAAAAGAATGGGGCCGCTTGTTGACCCTGGCATTGGCATTTTTCAACCTCCTGTGTTTTCCTTTTGGCACAGCGCTGGGGATTTATTCTCTGGTGATTCTCTTTAACGACGAGTCCATCAAGTTATTTAACCCGAAACATTCGTAAAAAATGATGATGTTTGTTTTTGGCTGGTGAATAATTCAGGTTCATAAATAAAATTTATTCCAGATATTGGGCCGCCTGTTCACAGATCAAAAGAGTAGCAAACCCAAATGCAAGATTTTTTAAAGAAGCCTTCTGAAGCTCTTGACTGGCGGTCTGGGTTCCGTCCGCTAGAAAAAAGACCCTGAAGTTCCTGACAAAAGCATCCCTGGCAGTGGTCTCACAGCAGAGATTGGTCATAACCCCTCCGATGATCACATCCGTGATATTTTGAGACTTAAGCTTTTCTTCCAGCCCAGTTCCATGGAAAGCATTGTACCTGTTTTTGGGGATGATGGCTTCGTCCGCTTTGACTTTAAGTTCTGGAAGAAGAGCGTGCTCTGGGCTTCCTTCTCTAATGATTTCCCTCCACCATTTTTGGATCATTCCTGGGGGTTCTTCTTTTTTATGACCGTGCTGGGTGAAAATAACCGGAATTTGCTTTTCTCTTGCTTTTTCAAGAACCTGCAGGATGTTTTTGAGAACAGGATTTATTAGAGATCGAAAATATTCTTGAAGGTCTATCAACACCAGGACAGTCCTTGTTTTTTCGGGTTTCCAAAAGTGGGTGTTTGCTTCATCCACTGTTTTTTTTATAGAGTCCAATTTTTACCTCCTTTATAAGAGCAAGAATCATCTTTTTTATCAAAAAAATTTTATTCAATAGCAACCTTTTTGGGCTCTATTTCATCCTTAATACTGAGTGTGACCCATGATAAACAAAGAAATGACTTTGACTCATAACCACAGCAGCACCAGATGTCCAGAATATGATAGAATAGGTTTAAAAATCAAGGAACCAATGATGGATGACCAAGGAAGCAAAGACAATTTGATTTCGTTTGAACTTATTGATCGGTCTCGGGAGGGAGACCATGAAGCCATGGAATCAGTTTATGAGCTGCTTAAAGGAAAGTTTTTCGGTGTTTCCTACTGGTACACTCAAGACCGGGCAGCTGCTGAAGATATCCTTCAGGATTCCTTTATCAAGATATTCACCAATATGCATCGACTGGATGATAATCAGGCTTTTGTGAGCTGGTCGTATCGAATTGTGGTGAATACCTGCATCAGCCATTTAAGGAAGACCAAAAGGCATACTCAAAAGTCTGTTTCTCTCAACAGTGTGAAGGATTTTGTGGGAGAAGACAAAAGCAAGGAACATGAGGATCTGAAGAAAAAAACATTGAAACAAGCGCTCAAGGAACTGCCCCCTGGTCTGAGAAGTGTATTTATCCTTCATGATGTTCAAGGATTCAAACACAAAGAAGTGGCAGAGATATTGAAGTGCTCAGAAGGCACCTCAAAATCCCAGCTTTTCAAAGCTAGAGAAAAACTCAGAAAAAAGCTTTTGGCCAAACAGATCCTATAAAGGAGAATAAAATGAGATGCAAAAAAGCCAAAAAATTAATCAGCGACTACATTGACGGAGAACTGGATTCTTTCCTGCGTTCTTCTTTGGAAGAGCATCTTGAAGCTTGTGAGGAATGCCAAAAGTTCATGGAAGAGTATAAAAGCATTACCCAGACCGCTCAAGAATTAGAAGCAGGCTCTCCATCTCCTTATGTTTGGACTCGGATTAAGCAAGGAGTTGAGGCTCAAACAACACCCGAAGAAGCAAAGAGAAAAACCATCTGGAAATGGTCTCCCCAGCTCAAATACGCTTTGGGTTTTTTATCAGCTCTTATCATTATCGGAGCTGGAGTCATTGGCATCACTCATTTAGGCGATCGAAAAGGAGTGAGTCCTTTTGGGGAGCAGGATAAAGTGATTGCCAATTTAAAACAGGCAGAAAAGCACTACAAACTGGCTATTGAATCCATGATGAGAGCCGTGGAAGCTCAAGAGAATGGAATGGACCCTGAAGTAGCGCGTGTGTTTCAAGCCAACTTGGAGTTGATAGATTCATCTATTACAGCCTGTAGAGAAGCGGTTCTCACCGAACCTAATGATATTGAATCTCGAAATATTCTGCTGGCTGCTTATAAAGAGAAAGCAGATTTGCTATATGAACTTTTAAACGTTAAGGATTATTCTCCCAAAAGAGGAGAATCAGAGACTAAAATATAAGAGGAGGAAAAGATATGATAAAAAAAATAAGTTTAATTTTAGTCATCGCGGGGGTTCTTTTATTCATGGGAATGAGCCCTCAGTATTCATCAGCGGATCAAAAGTATGAAAAAAAATTTGAAGACACCGTAGCTCTTTCTAAAACCGGTACTGTGATACTCAGGAATATTTCTGGAGATATTGAAGTTAAGACCTGGGGCAAAGCAGAAGTATCCATCAAAGCGGTCAAGTCCACCAAAGCTTCTTCAGAAAAAATAGCTCAGGAGAGATTTGAGCTGGTTAAAATTGACGTTTCCAAACAGGGAGACACCCTCACCATTAAAACGGAATACCCTAAAGAGGAGAAACTAAGCCGGAAAATCAAAAATTTTTCCGTTGATTTTTGGCTGGTTATTCCTTCTCAAGCTGAGGCTGACGTACATTCCGTGAGCGGTGATGTCTATGCTGAAAAAATCGGAGGAAAACTTAATGCAGAGACTGTTAGCGGAAACGTTGAAGTCATGAATGCAGCCCGCTTCACCCGGGCAAAGTCTGTGAGCGGAGATGTGACCGTATCCAATGCATCTGACGGAGTGGACTGTGATTCTGTGAGTGGAAACATAGACGTGAGGAATGTGAATGGAGATGCGGATTTAAAAACCGTATCAGGTGAGATAATCCTCCAGAATATCAGAAACGGAGATATCGATGCAGAAACCGTAAGCGGAGGAGTGGAGCTCATTGATGTGAAAGGAGCCATGGAAGTTAATGCTGAAGCTTTAAGTGGCAAAGTGGAATATGTGGGGGACATCAACAGCAATGGGCGTTATTATATGAAGTCTCACAGCGGTGGAATTTACCTGCGCATACCTGCTGACTCAAAATTTGACCTGAAGTCAAAGACCTTTAGCGGAAGCATAGACAGTGATTTTGATATCACCATTTCCGGAAAAATAAGCAAGAGAGAACTATATGGAAGAGTCAATGGAGGAGGCGCTGACATAGAAGTCAAGACCTTCAGCGGAGACATTCATATTATCAAGCGCTGAGAATACTCAGTTAAAATACTCCTTTAGGGCTTAGAGCTGTGAGATCAGCTCTAAGCCCTTTTTTTTATCCTCCATTTAAATCTCCACCCGTCATAGGATATAATAATCTTAAAAAGAGGTGGTTTATTTGAATTCCAAACAAAAACTACTCTCCACACTAAGGCGTATTGAGGGGAGAGGGTACAAAGCGTATAAAAGTCTCAAAGGAGCCTATGATTTTGGCGATTTTCATCTTTGGATTGACCATGTCCAGGGCGATCCTTTTGCATCACCCAGCCGGATGAGAGTTCAGGTCACACAAAATAAAGCCGGATTTCCCCGAGATGCTTTTCATAATAAAAGCCGTGAGATCGCCTTGAGGGATTATCTGGCCCGGATGTTTTCCAGAGCCGTGAAAAAGCATGTCAAGGGAAAAAGAGGTTCGGGAAAAAGCGGTCAGATTTTTATGGACTGTCCCGACCAGGAAATCCTGGAAAAAACAGCGGTTCTGGTAACACCCCAATTTGTGGAAGCCCGCTTTGTGATGGGTCTTCCCGCATTTGGAAGAAGAATTGCAGCCAGACAGGCTGAAGAGATGCTGTTTTCAGAACTTCCTCAGGTAGTAAGAGACTCTCTTTTTTTCAAAAACCTTTCTGAAGAGTGGTTGTATGGACACATTAAAACAGCTGAGGACGCTGATTTCATGCGCTTCCAATTGAGCTCAATGGGCTTGATATCTTTTGTGGCTGATGAGGCCGTACTGCCCCGGGCCAGCGGAATCGATCCCCGGCCTCTGACAAAAGGATATGTAAAGCGGTTCCAGTCTCCCGAATCTCTGCGGGTTCGCATCGAAAGACCCAATTCTGGAGAGATCACGGGCATGGGGATTCCCAAAGGAGTGACCTTGATTGTGGGGGGAGGTTATCACGGCAAAAGCACTCTTTTGAACGCCATTGAGACAGGAATATACAATCATATCCCTGGTGACGGAAGGGAATATGTGGTCACAGATCCAGAGGCTGTGAAAATAAGAGCTGAAGACGGCCGGAAGATTGAAAAGGTGGATATTTCTCCTTTTATCTCTGGCCTTCCTCTTGGGAAAAATACAAAGAGCTTTTCCACTGAAGATGCCAGCGGGAGTACGTCTATGGCTGCCAACACTATAGAGGCATTGGAGATAGGAGCCAGCGCTCTGCTTATTGATGAAGACACCTCGGCTACTAATTTTATGATCCGGGATCATCGGATGCAGGAGCTGGTATCAAAAGATAAAGAACCTATCACCCCGTTTATTGATAAGACGCGGCAGTTGTACCGGGATAAGGATGTGTCAACGATTTTGGTGATAGGCGGTTGCGGGGATTATTTTGATGTGGCGGATTGTGTGATCTGTATGATCGAGTACCAGCCTCATGACTTTACCAAACAGGCCTCTCTGATCGCCAACAAATACAAAGCAGAGAGAAAGCCTGAAGGCGGAAAAATTTTCGGAAACATCAGAAGAAGAATCCCAAAATCAAAGAGCTTTGATCCTAGAAAAGGAAAAAGGCCCGTTAAAATCAAGGCAAGAGGGAAGAACATCATTCAGTTCGGGATCCATCATATTGATATCGCTTGTTTAGAACAACTTGTTCACCCCAGCCAGGTCAGAGCTATAGGGGATGCTATCCACTATGCCTGCCAATACATGGACCAAAAGCGAACTCTGCATGAGGTCATCCAAAAAGTCATGAGGGACATCAAGGACCAGGGATGGGATGTTCTGCATCCCAATCCAAAAGGCGATTATGCGGAGTTTAGAGCCCTGGAATTAGCCGGCGCTATAAACCGGTTGAGGACTCTATCTGTTTCTCAGGAGAAATAATCATGAACTCTCAATTTTGGATAAAAAGAAAAATTTATTTTCTTTTGTTTTTGTGGATGCTTGTTGTTTGGGGTTTTCCTGTGGAACAAACATCAAAACCATATACTGGGTTTTCAATTGAATGGGCGGAAACTCTAGACAGAATTTGGGCCGGTCCTGATTTTTGGGCCAACCGGCTTCAGGACTGGAGAGTTCACAAAGGTCGGTTGGAGTGCGAAGTGAGTTTATATGACCGATATGTCAGCCTTCTGACCCAGAATGTCAAAAAAGGGAAGGGAAGCTATCAAATGACTGTAGAACTGGGGAGGTTATCTCCAGGGACTGATCCCAATCCTGATGCCTATGCTGGGTTCCGGTTCGGAGCCAGAGGACAGTTTGACGAATACAGAGATACGGCTATAAGAGGGAAAGGATGGGATGCGGGGATTACCATGAAGGGGGGATTGTTTATCGGAGAATCTATGAATATAGAGAAAGTCCGTGAGAGTCCATATTTAAAAGAAAAGCTTAAAAACAATGTCAAGTTAGTACTCAAAGTGGAGCCAGATAAACAGGGATATATGGCCAGTCTTTCAGCAATAGACTCTGAAAAAGGAGAGGTTTTGGGTGAAGTGAAAAGAAACGGGCTGAAAGAGGAATCGGTTTGTGGGGGACTGGGATTGGTGGTGCATTTTCCTCAAGACAGGGATTACCCTTATAGTCAGGAATCAAAGCCCAGCTTCTGGTTTTCCGGATGGAAAGTCAAAGGATCAAAAACAGAGGTCCATAAAGACAGGGCATTTGGCCCCATACTTTTTGCCCAGTATACCCTGGATAACTGCATCTTAAACCTAACAGCCCAAATGCCTCCTTTAGGGAAAGCGGATAACCAAATAGTCAAACTCCAGATTAGAAATCAAAGCGGATGGTGGCAGACCCTCAAACAAAAAAAAATAGATGAAACATCTTTTACTGCCAGCTTTACCATTCCTTATTGGGATAATACCAAAGACACCCCTTACCGTCTTGTCTATTCCTTAAGAGAGACCAAAAATCGGGTCAGAGACTATTTCTGGGAGGGACTCATTCGCAGTAAACCCAGTGAGAAAAAAGAATTGGTTTTGGCTGCATTTACCGGAAACAATGACCTGGGTTTTCCCAATACAGACGTTTCTCAAAGTGTTCAGGCCCATAATCCAGATATTTTGTTTTTTTCCGGCGATCAAGTCTATGAAGTTGTGGGAGCCAGGGGAGTTCAAAGAGAGCCAAAGGAAAAAGCAGCCATAGGTTATCTGGGCAAATGGTTTGAATGGGGCTGGGCGTATAAAGACTTGATACGAGAAAGGCCCTGCATTTGTATTCCGGATGACCATGATGTGTATCACGGCAATCTCTGGGGAGAAGAAGGAAGAGCCTGTTCTCAGGAAGGCACAGAAAAAGAGAAACAGGATTCCGGCGGTTATAAAATGCCTGCCTGGTGGATCAATATGGTGCAGAGAACACAGACCAGCCACCTTCCAGCTCCTTATGACCCGGAACCGGTTCAGCAGGGTATCCAAGTTTTTTACACCAGCCTGGAATACGCAGGAGTCAGCTTTGCCATTATTGAGGACAGAAAGTTTAAATCCGCGCCAAGAGATCTGCTCCCCAAAGCAGACATTGTCAATGGTTGGCCCCAAAACCCGGAATTTGATGCCAAGAAAGAGGCAGATGTCACCGGAGCCAAGTTGCTGGGAAAAAGACAGCTCGAATTTCTGGAGGAATGGTCGTCTGACTGGAGAGATGGGATATGGATGAAGGTTCTTCTTTCTCAAACTCTTTTTGCCAATGTGGCTACCCTGCCTGAAGAAGCTTTAAGTGATGGTGTGGTCCCCAAACTTCGCATTCTGCCTAAAGGGGCTTACGCAGAGAATGACCGCATTGTCAGTGACTTGGATTCCAATGGATGGCCTCAGGCCGGCCGGGATAAGGCCATAAAAACCATTCGAAAAGGCTTTGCCCTTCATGTTTGTGGAGACCAGCATCTGGGAAGCACTGTTTGGTATGGAATTGATGAATGGAGGGACTCAGGGTTTGCCCTGTGTGTTCCTTCTGTTTCCAATGTTTGGCCCCGACGGTGGTTCCCACCCCAGCCTGGAAGAAATACGGAGCCTGGTTCTCCCAAATATACCGGCGATTTTGAGGATGGATTCGGGAATAAGGTCACCGTGTATGCCGTGTCCAATCCCACATATACAGGGAAAAAGCCTTCGGATCTTTATGACAGAGCCACAGGGTTTGGGTTGGTACGTTTCAATAGAGAAACCCGGGATATCATTATCGAGTGCTGGCCTCGGCTGTCAGATCCCAATGTTCCGGAGGATAAGCCCTATCAAGGATGGCCCATAAAAATAAACCAGAGGGATAATTACGGACGAACACCTGAAGCCTGTCTTCCCTGCTATGTAATAGAGGGCATGAAAGATCCGGTGTTTCAAATCATTGATGAAAAAAAAGAAAATATTGTTTACACCTTGAGGATAAAAGGAAATATTTTCGCTCCCAAAGTGTTTGAAAAAGGACTTTATACAGTCAGAATAGGGGAGCCAGGAACAGAAAAAATGAAGGTGTTCCGATCAGTCAAAGCTGTAGATAAAGAAGAGGTTAAAAAGGTCAAAGTAGTTTTTGATTAACCTGAATTTCAGATCGGTTTGCCTGAAAGGTAAAAAAATGGCGATTAAAATAAAAATATACAAACATAAAAAATATTCAAAACATTGTTCTTGATATAAACTTGTTTATCGCTGAAAATAGATTAGTAATGAAAACAGTGCCATTTTTTTATGAATAGGTCAGGTTAAAAGTCTGTTTTAAAAGCAAAAAACAGGATGTTGTCTTTTTTGAAAGAACCGAACTTGGTGTGATCCTGGTTTCCGGAGACCAAAAATCCTCCTGCCTGAAAAGTGACCAGATCTTTTATCTTATATTCCAGGGAGGGCATAAACGCAAAGGCCTGCTCCTGTTTGCTGAATTCCACTATGCCACCCAATTCTAATGTGAGTTTGTCTCTCATCAGGGAGTATTCAGCTCTGGCAAGTATGTAGTCTTGAATTTCCCCAAAAAACATTCCTTTTTGGAACCCGAGTGCGGATTCTGCTCGAGAGGAATAATCTGTCTCGTCAAAAAAGCCGTGCAAATATTGAGCATTCAAATATATTCCGGTTCCGATATCAACGGTATAATCCGCACCCAAAACATATTTTAAATAAGACCCTTCAAAAAGAGGAAAAGATTTTTTAATCATAGAGGGAAATCTATTTGAGGGAACAGAGACGAAAACAAAACCATCCACAGGTTCGGGTTGGACATAAGCCAGCTCACTCCAGAAACCCATTGAGAATATCTCACCTGCGATATCCAGTCCCCATACACTTCTTTGAGGGTATTTGTATGAGTATTCAAGTCCATTGATGGCCGTGGGTGTGACTCCATAAAGCATGGGCAACGAGAAATTACCTTTGTAATAGCTCAGTCCGATGTCTGTATTCAGGAGCACTGTCGAGAATCGAAGAGCCATATTTGTGTTTTGGAGCAGTTTGTTTTCGGTTTCGATTTTAACATAAGTGGGCATGAGCCCTTGTGTGACCATTTCTGAAAAATCCGCAGGAAGAGGAGAAATTTGTCTGGATAAAAGCCAGATCAGTTGGATTTTTGTGAATCCTGAAAAGTAATATTCAAAATTGAGCGCTGTTTGAGGCCGTCTTTCTGCGAAATAATCCGGGTCAAAGGTTAAGAAATTAGCAAAATCAACTGGATTCAGATTATCCACTACATTGGCTTTATCTGCGGTTCCCCAAAGGATTCTCTGTTTTCCTGCAGTGAAGTCAAGGCCGTCCAGAATAAAGTCATTGATTCTCACGTTTCCTTCATAAAGAAAAAAATCAAATGGTTCTGCTTGGGTGGGAGCGCCTAAAGTACTGGATTCAGGAAATCTCCACTCAGAGAATAAAGCATCGGGCTGGGAAAAGCTGTCGAAACGGACCGAATAACTTATTTGGTCAGATAAGAAACCTGAAAGGCGAAGACGAGCCTCAATACGCTTGAAAGCAAATTCACCTGAACCGTGGATGAAATAAGGTCCTTCAGCGTTCTTTTTTAAAAAAAGAGATGAGAAAAGCTTTACCCGTCCGGATATTTGGACATCAGACGAGTTAGCCAGGGGTGAAGCAGTCAGAACCAAGATAAATAAAACAATTGTTTTTTTCATCGGACTCTCCTTTTCAAATATCGAGGAGTGAAAATGTCTGAATCCAGTCCTTGATCTGTTTTGATTTCCTTCATAGAAAGCTCAGTCCAGGAGCCTTCTTTGATATTTTTCATGGTGATCTTCACAGGTATCCAGTATGGATCAAAAAACTTGTTTTCTTGGTCAGCTTCTTTCCACAGATCTTCAGAGGAATCATAAAGCTTCATCTTTGTGGGAAGATTGGAATCCTTGGATACCTCCATCTCAATGCTTTTGTAGGGCTTATCCGCTTCTGGTTTTTTGGTTAGCTTGAGAATCCATGAACTGTGTTTTTCTTCGACAATTTCAGCATCATAATATTTTTGGAAAGAAGTGACTCCCAAATCTTCATAAGAGAAATCAGAGCCCATAAACCGATCAGATTTGTTGTGAGAGGCGATGCGTCGGACGCGGTGAAACTCGGGGAGATAAAGATACATCTGTTCGTCTGAAAGAGAGAGAAATCCTACATCTCTAACATCCGGGGGGGACATAAATTTCATAAGGCGCCAATCATCTTGGCCTGGATTATTTTTGGTCCAGGTTTTGAGTTCACGTACTTTTTTGTTTCCCGAAGTGCTCACGATTTTCATGGTCATGACCATCTGAGTATCTTTGGGGGCTTCATCTCCCACGGTACGGGCATCTACTTTTTTTAAAATATCATTTCCGGGGATGTTCTCTCCGAAACCTGCAGAGAACAAACAGAAAGCTAAAGATATTATGATTATTTTTTTATTCATTTATTTCCTCCTATTTTAGGTCTGAATATGAGTAAAAGGGCTGGCAGTATGGTTAAAGAGGACAGAGCCGCCAGGAACATGGCTCCGGCCATCACTCCGCCAAAATTCCTTAAAGGGCTCATAGAAGAGAAAAGCAGGACCACAAAACCGGTCATAACAGCCAAGGAGTTGGCGAGTATGGCTTTTCCCTTTTCCATGAACACATACTGGACTGACTCTTCAATCCCACAACCCTGTTTGACTTTTTCTCGAATGCCATGAGTGAAATGGATGACATAATCAATTCCCACTCCAATACCTACCCCAGCGATCATTATGGTGGCAAAGTCTAGGGGAATTCCAGCCAGACCCAAAAAGCTGTAGATCACATAAAGCGTGAATCCTATAGGGAAGATAGAAATACATCCCCATGTGAAAGACCGGCTCACTATCAGAATAAGAATGAAAGTAATCCCCAGGGCGAGTACCAGAGATTGTATCTGGGAGGTATAAAGGAAATGGTCCAGCCGGGTCATAAATATAGGGTGACCACTTTGTTCAATTCTGGAGATTTGTACGGACTGACCTTTGAGTGGAACCTTTTTTTCAGGAAGAACGACCATGTTATCGGCAATTTCATACAAAAGTCCTTGTAGTTTTTTTGAAAAATTCGGATTATCCTGAGTCTCCAAATCAATAATAGGGGAAATTTCATGAAAAGCCCTTTTTGTAAAAGCAGCCCTGATGGATTCAGTCACTCTAAAGGAGAAAGTAGAAGCAACATCAAAGGCAATCTCATCGTCATACTCATGCTCTGGAATCACCTGCTTTAATATGTTTTTGAAATCCTTTATGGAAGTTTCTGATTCAGATAAGGAGAGAACACATTTTTGATATAAACTGCTTTTGACCTCATCAGATATGAAGAAGTCAAAGAAATCAGAATAAATGGTGTTTTTGAATTCAGAGGAGGCTAATCTCTTCACATCATCATCCTGAGGTTCAGGAAAATTCTGGATAAGAAAATGTAATTTTTGGAGAACCTGTTCTCTATTGAGAGAGACTCTTCTGTAGGATTGAATGAGCCAGTTTATTTCATCCAGGATAAAGTCTGCTTCTTTATTTCTTAGTTCCTGAGATTGATTTTTATCCAAGTCTTCTAGATTAAATACATAGGGATTTTCTGAATATTCTTGTTCGAGAAAAAGATTTATTTTGTCCCGGGTACGCCGCATGAATTCAATTTCTGAATTCGAAACCCGGGCAAAAACTTGACTCTCGGTCAAATCATTGGTAACGATTTGGTTGAGTTCTTCTCTTCCTTCCAGGAAAAACCATAAATTACTCACTCCCCGGTCATTATCTGGAATGTGATACCGACCATTGAGCTGATAATTCAACTCCTCAATAAAATCAGCCAGAGAAAAGGGTTGGCTGGCTTCAGGAACAGAACCCAGATAAAGAGAAACTCTTCTTATGGTTCGAAGAAAAGCTGCTGATTTAGCATTGTCCCCTTTGAAATAAACAGTAAGGGGAAAAGATCCCCCAAAATGCTTTTTAACAATTTCAAGAGCCACTCTGGGAGTACTTTTTTTGGGATAATATTGGGAAAAATTTACCTGTCTTTTTATGATGAAAATACCGTAACCTAATCCTAAAATGAGGACAACTGTAAGCACCAGAATAAATTTTTTGCGTGCTCTTACAAATCCATATAAGACTTTAAGAAAAGGGGATAAAAAAGACATATGTCTTTTTTGAGCGGTTTTTTCTTTCCCCTTAAATATGAGGTGAGCTGAAGGGATAAATACAAGCGATATGATGACCGCTAAAAAGATCCCCAGGGCAGAAAAAGTTCCAAATTCGGATATGATTTTCAACTTGACCGTCAAAAACGAAACAAAACCGGCCACCGTGGTTAAGCCAGCCAACACCACAGGAGTAGCGATCTGACTGGCTGCGGATTGAACCTTGGTCAGTTTTTGGGTGCTTAGATCAGATTGACTGTAGAGTGTATTAACCACATGGATCCCGTAAGCTGAACCCAGAGCCATCAGCAGAACAGGGATTGCCGGACTTATTAGGTTCAAAGGACTGTGAAACATCCCCATCACCCCAAAGGTCCATATGACGGCTATGGCAACCACAATAAAAGGAAAAACAATCCCTTTCCAATGCCTGAAGCTCAAATAGAGCACAGTAATGATCAGGATGACGATAAGGGGAATCAGCTTTTTCATGTCTGATGAGACAAATTCGTTTGCAAAATAAGCATCAGAGGGAACTCCGGAATAAAAAATTTCAGTTTTTGAATCGAGATGTTTTTCCACGGTAGGCTTTACTGTTTCTCTGAATACTTCAATGAGGTCTTCTTGAGGGTCAATATATACGCTCAAGGCCAGCCATTCCCCGTCTGAAGAAATGACATTGTTGACCATGGTGTCTTTAGACAGAGCACATTTTTTTAGCTGGATCAGCTCTTCTTTACTTTCCGGTATTTCCTCCAGAAAATCTCTGACCTCGATCCCTCCTTGAATTTGAGTAATATGCGGAGAATTGGATAAAGAAGAAACCAGAAATATTTGATCATCCCGGCTTAATTCTTCTGTAAGAGATTTTAATTGAAGCAGAGTTTTTTGAGAGAAGGCGTTTCCATTATCTGTTTTAAAGGTGATCAACACAAGTTGATTGGATCCGAAAAGTTCTCCGGTATGAAGAAGAAGTTTCAAAACAGGATCATCTTCAGGGACCCATTGAGTCATCTGGTTTTCAAAATAAAGATTTTTCATCTGAAGACCGAAACCAAAGGTAAGGAGAATAATAATGAGGACAACAGCGATTCTATTTTTGATAATAAATCCAAATAATCTATTCAACAATGGATGACTCCTTTATCCAAGAGTGAATATTCACTCTCATCTCGCTCATGAAACCTACTTTTTTTTGAGATCCTCTGTTAAGCTTTTATTCCGTTCAGAAATTGAGAGAGGAGGTTATCTCCGGTCTGATCTAAGTCTACTTTTCTGTTTTTTATGGTCCAGTAGGAAAAGGATGTCTGTACGATTCCCAAAAAATTCACAGCAGCCATATTAGAATCTATCTCAGAGCTAAATTTATCTGTTTTTATCCCCTTATCTATGATTTCTTTAATGGAATCGGTTAACTCATTAATGAGAGATTCGAGTTTGTTCAGCAAAGACTTTTCTCCGATATGAATCTCGTCAGAATAGATGATTTTAAAAAGGCCGGGGAAGGCTTCCAGAAATTCAAGATGAATTTTCAAAATGGACTTCAACTTGTGGACCGCATTATCTTCAGATTCAATGATTCCTTTGAGCTGCTGGCGGGAAGCCACGGTTGCCTCATCCAATATAAATTGAATGATTTCCTTTTTGGACTGGAAGTGTCTGTAAAGGGCTGATTCTGCAAACCCGACTTTTTTGGCTATCCGAGCAACAGTCATTCCTTTGATGCCGTATTTGTCCACAATTTCAAGGGTAGCCTCTATGATTTCTTTTTTTCGGCTCTCTTTTGAAATGGTGAATATGGTTTCTTTCATGGTAGTGAATACTCACTAACATTATAAACAATAAATGAGAAGTGTCAATAATGAGAAAGTATATGTTTTTTTTTTAGTTTTATTTTCTTATAATGCATTCATAAATTATTCACTATACATGAAATGAAAATTTATAAAAGGAGACCTAAATGAAGAGGAATGTTGGAATTCTTGTTTCAGTGATTTTTGTTTTGCTCTTATCCTCTGTTCGAATGTGGAGCTTGCCTCGTATTCGTTTTGCCATCACCACGGATATTCTCGAGCTCATAGATGAAGATTATCAGATGGAGTTTATGTATCTAACTGCTTTAAATTCTGCTTTTTCTTTCAGAGTGGGTTATTACAGGACCATTGAAGATTCAGATGATGTTTATGTTAATGAGGAGAGACATTGGGAATTAGGGGGAAGATGGCGGCTTTTTCTTATGGACAGAGCCCCCAATCTACTTTTTGTTGGGGCAGGATTTGATAACAGGCCCCAGGACAATACCATAACTCCTCTGGGAGAATTCGGATTTAACTTTGCTTTCAGACCTATAATCTTAAGTATTGTGGGATTTGGCGGTTATGAAATCCATTTTTTCGGTTCCGGTGACAATCGTTTTGTTAAAGGAGTAGAATTAAGGGCCGGGATAGGATTTTAGTTTCAGTACCGCCAGCTATCCAAATCTGCTCCTTCTGGTGCTGTTTCCAGTATCCTTTGCTCAATTCTGGGAATGAACATCTGATTGTATCTGAGCCTTGAGATGGCATTGGGCCTTTCATGGTCTCCGTTCCAGCAGTGTTCGGCCCTGTCCCCATAATCCACTTCTCCCTCATAATAGGGGTTTTGGGTGCTTTCCAGAAAGTCTTCCATAAGATAAACCGCGTTGTTCAGATAGTAATTGTCCATATCCCCGCAGTAAATATGTATTTTTCCTTTGAGTTTGGGCCCTAGAGTTTCCCAATCTCTTTCCAGAATATATCTGAGGTCATAATTTTGACGCCAGTATTCTGCTACTTCAGGATCTATTTCTCCGGTCATTTTATCCCAAATAGGCTGGGGATATCCCTCTTCTCCTATCGGTGAATAAACTGCCTGCCATATATCCCACTGCTGACCTGAACGGGACTTAGCCCCAAGCACTAGTTCTCTGTGGTTCATTTCTTCCAGAGTACAGCTTATTTTACCCAAATAATTTCTTTTTCCAGGCCTGGGTGTATTTTTCCATTGGCTGTCCAGATAATAAGCATTTTTGTTTTCATAGATATTGACAATAGTATAGGCTCTGAAATCAATGGGATCCGGACAAGCGGCAAAACACCCATTGTATTCATCAGGGTAAAATACCTGGACCCCAAGAGCTTCCCAACCGCCCGTAGAACCGCCATAGAGGAAACGAGCCCATCCTTCTCCAATACCTCTGAATTTTTCTTCAATATAAGGAATCAGTTCATAGGTGATGGCATCTCCATAAGGACCAAGATTGGCTGAGTTAACCGCATAAGAGTCATCGTAATAGGGATTAGCGTGCTGGATTTGGATGAGCAGTACCCGCGGGAAATCAGGTCCTGTCCAATCTTTATAAAATTTGTAAGCGTATTCCTGCTGGATGATGTTGTAGCCTTCTACATCAAATCGTTCGCTGTATTGGGGTTCAATATCTTTTTCAGGAGGCTCTTCCCTGAATCCACTGAAAGTGTATGGAAAATGCCCATGAAATATGACCAAAGGATATTGGGCATTAGGATGTTCATCAAATCCTTGGGGAAGAAGAACATGTGCACCCAGATGCATGGGCCGCCCCCAGAATTCCGTCAATAATTTGCTCTGCATCTTAACATGCTTGATGTATTTTGTCTCCGGAGGATCAGGGATAGGCGGTATTTTTTTATCCATTTTTATTTGGATTAAGCTGTCTTTTGTGGGATCAAGGATGACTTTCACAGGAGTGCTGTACAGATTTCCCGGGGATCGATTCCATCTCTGACCTTCTCCATTGTCCATGGGAAGCTTGACTGTATGACCGTCCGATCGATGGAACGTTTCATATAAGTGAAGAAGGGCTTGGACAAAATATTCCCCTTTGGGAATATCAGAAATACTTTTTAATGGATATCCGAATACCTCTGAATCAATCACAGCTTCATCTTCGGGTTTTAATTGATCCACGTCTATCCCAAAAATAAGTTGAGTGTCAGGACCATCAGATATTTGAAAACGAGGCTCAGCTTTTTTATTATCGGATATCATCAGCAAAAGCCGCCCATCTAATGGTTCTTTGGAAAGTTCTTCGGGAAATGAAATTCCAAATTTTAGGCTTGATCCTTGATTCAAAGACTCTGTTTGGCAATTTGTTGTAAAAAAGGTCATAAGGATTGATAGAAAAGCCAGTAATGCCAGGTTTTTTGGATGTCTTTTTTTCATTTATATTGGCTCCTTTCAAAAAACAATCTATTACCAAAATTTCCCTGTATCATTAATTTAATTTAAATTTGATATATTTTCAAACAATAAACTTGGATTATTCAAAAAAAAGATGATGATTTTTTTCATTTTTGATCTCATCTTATGAATAATCCAGTTCATTAACAAATTAATAGCAACGGGATGGGTTATTGTTGCGTATATGACTATAGTGCTGTTACAATAGGAATCTAAAATCATGAAATGCCCCAAATGCAGAACTGAAAACGAACCTGGAACAAAATTCTGCCGGAATTGCGGAACATCTCTGGCCTCTGAATCAAAGACCCCTAACTCTGAAACAAAAACTTTGATTACTCCCAAAATAGAACTCAATCCAGGGAACACATTTGCGGAAAGATACCATATCATTGAAAAGCTGGGAAAGGGGGGTATGGGGACGGTCTATAAAGCCAGGGACATCAATATTGATGAAAATGTGGCTTTGAAGATATTAAATCCTGAAATAGCATCTGATGAGCAGACTATCCAACGGTTCCGTAATGAATTGAAATTGACTCGAAAGATATCTCACCGAAATATCTGCCGGGTCTATGACCTGAGCGATCACAAAGGAATCCATTACATATCCATGGAGTATGTTTCTGGGGAAGACTTGAAGTCTTTGATTCACAGGATAGGACAATTAACCGTGAGCAAAGCTGTTATTATAGCCCGGCAGGTCTGTGAAGGATTGGCTGAAGCCCATAGATTAGGGGTGATCCACCGGGACTTGAAGCCACAGAATGTTATGATTGATAAGGATGGTAATGCGAAAATTATGGATTTTGGAATCGCCCGGTCCGTGAAGTCAAAGGGAATAACCGAAAAGGGCGTGATCGTGGGAACCCCTGAATACATGTCACCAGAACAAGTGGAGGGGGAGGAAGTTGACAAACGTTCTGATATTTATTCCTTGGGTATCATTCTTTATGAATTACTCACAGGAAAGCTTCCTTTTGAAGGAAAAACTCCATTAAGCGTGGCTGTCAAGCAGAAATCTGAGATGCCTTTAAATCCGAGGAGAATAAATTCTCAGATACCAGAAGAGATAAGCCGCCTTATCCTCAAATGCTTACAAAAAAAAGCAGACCAAAGGTATCAAGATGTCAACGAATTGTTAAGAGAAATCAGAAACATAGAAAAGCAATTGCCTGAAACAGACAAAGTTTTACCCAAAAGAAAAACCAGTGCTTCACGGGAGATCACTGTGAAATTCAATCTAAAAAAAATATGGATCCCCACTTTAGTTTTGATATCCATTCTTATTATAGGTTTTGTTTTATGGAAGGTCATTCCTAGCGGTCAAGTTGCGGTTTCAGATGGGGATAGACCTTCCCTTGCTGTCATGCATTTTGAAAACAACACAGGAAACCAGAGTTTTGACCATTGGAGAAAAGCGATTTCTGACCTGTTGATCGCTGACTTGGGACAGTCGAAGTTTTTGAATGTTTTAAGCGGGGAGAAGCTTTTTGATATTCTGAGAGAATTGGATTTGGAGGAAGCCAAAACATATTCCTCAAAAGACCTAAAAGAGGTGGCATCAAAGGCCGGAATTAAATATATTCTTATGGGCCGATTAACCAAAGCCGGCGATAAAATAAGGGTCAATACCACTCTGAGGGAAGCTGAAAGTGAGAGGATAGTTGCCAGACAGCAGGTGGAGGGGATAGGAGAAGAAAGTCTTTTTGAAATAGTGGACCATCTGACTAGATTGGTAAAAGAGGATTTTGAGTTCTCTTCCGCAGATATACAAGCGGACTTAGATCAGAACATAAAACAAATCACCACAGATTCTCCGGATGCATTCCGTTACTATAGAGAGGGAGTAAATTTTAAAAGCCAGGGAGAATACATGAAGGCCATTCCTCTGCTGGAAGCAGCTGTAGCCATAGACCCTGAATTTGCCATGGCTTATAGAGGTCTCTACATATGCTATTCCAACCTTGGCTACCGGGGTGAAGCGGTTAAGAACCTTGAAAAGGCTTATGAAAAGAGGGAACATGTTTCCAAACGCGAGAAATACAGCATCACCGCAGAGTATTTTCGACAAACAGAAAAGACTTATGATAAATCCATACAAGCATATAAAAAATTATTAGAGCTTTATCCCCATGACGAAATAGCCAATAATAATCTTGGATTGCTGTATATGACTTTAGAAAGATGGGATGATGCCATCAAACGATTGCTGGTCAATAAAAATAATAAAGCGCGAGGCCTTCAAACTTACCTTAATTTATCTAATGCTTATATGGCTGTAGGTCAGCCTGAAAAAGCAGGCGAGGCGCTTGAATATTATCTAACCCATATCAGCGAAAGCATATATATAAGAGGAGAACTTGCCGAAATCCTTATCCATCGGGGCCGGTTTGACCAAGCTCTTATCGAGCTTGAAAAAGCTTTATCTACAAACCCATCTTTCAATGATCAATATTTCATAAGAGGTTCCGTGCATCTGATCAAAGGAGAATTAGATAAAGCAGAAACAGAATATAAAAAGCTGCTGGAGACCAAAAATCCTAATGATCATTACGAAGGAAGATATGCTCTTTGCCAACTGTACTTAATGCAGGGTCGATTTCAAGAGGCAGAAGAACAAGTGACAGAAGCAGTGGAAATGTCTGAAGTCATTGAAGAACCATCTTTAGAAACCAATTGGTATCTGTCAAAAGCCTATATACATCTTCTCCAGAATGAGCTGGATGATAGTTCAATTGCTTACACCAAAGCTGAAAAAATCGCTTTAACTATTGAAAATCTAAGTTTTCAAAGACAGGCTCAATTTTACCGCAGTCTTAGGGATCTAAAAGCAGGTTCTTTGGATAAAGCAGAAAAGAGCGCAGGGAAACTCAGAGAAATGATCCAGGAAGGAATGAGCAAGAAGGAAATAAGGCTTTATCATCTTGTCCATGGTTTGATCCTGACAGAAAAGGGGAAAATAGATGAAGCTGTGAGTGAATTTCAAGAGGGCCTTTCTCTTTTGCCAGCTCAGGATGGAATGAAAGCATGGTTTCTCAATGGGATAGCAGAAGCTTATTATAGATCTCGTGATTTAGACCAAGCACTATCTGTTTTAGAAAAAGCAGTGGATGACATAAATTTAAAAATGAGAGGTAATTATTTTTTCTCTAAAAATCTTTATCTGATGGCCCAAATCCTTGAAGACAAAGGCAGGAAAGAAGAAGCTAGAAAATACTACGCCGAGTTTTTAACTCTCTGGAAAAAAGCAGATGGCAGTCTCCCTCTGAAAAAAGAAGCCCGCGCCCGCTTTAACTCTCTCTAAGATCCACAATCCTCAACAGCCCAATATTTTCATTTCTGGATGTTTTTCCTCAGGCGTTGGAAAAAGGCTTGTGCTTCCTCAAAATCTCTATCTTTTATAATGTGCTTTAAAAATTCCAGACGCTGAGTAACCTTTTCCAGTTGGGAGAGTGAATAAGGGCTGAATAAAATTTCAGCCAGCAGATAATCATCTTCTTCTAACAATCCTTTGGCGATTTGAAGATGCTTTTTAAATGTGGTTCCTGGAACAGCTGAGGAATCCATATGAGCGGCAAAGACTAAAGTGGAAGCAAACGGAAATGCCAAAGAATAAGCTATAATCTGGTCATGTTTGTCAAAAGAGTAATCAAAAATATTCAGGCCAAAAGATTTGAAAAATTTTTTGAAAAATAAAATTCCTTTCGGGTCTGATTCTTTGATGATAACCACATTTTCGTCTTCAAGCCTTTCCACATTGGCAAATGTAGGACCAAACATGGGATGGGTTGATACAAAGCGGAATCCGCATTGTTTGTAAAATTGAGGAATATTTCCTTTGACCGAAGCTGTATCTGCAAGAATACAAGAATCCGATAAAAAGGGAACAGCCGTTTCAAAAGCCTGAATGGTGTTCTGGATGCTTACGGCATTGATAAGGATTTCAGGCTGAAAGTCTTTTATTTCCGATATGTCTTTGAATACCCTCATATGCTTCTTTGGTTTGGATTTTTGGCTCTGTTTGTCATAAATTCCAAGGTTATGTGTTTTTTTGAGGTTTTCAGCCAGCCAGCTTCCCATATGGCCAGCGCCCAAGATCACAATATTCATGGTTCCTCCTTTCGTTTCATATTTTGAATTTTGCAGCTTTCTTGGATGATTTTTTTGAAAATCTTTTGGGCGAATTTTTTCCGCACAAAATGATAATCTTTTGTTTCTTTTTTTATTTGGTTTAGAATTTGAGTCTCCCGTTTTGGGTCCTTAATTCTGGATTTGAATTTTCTGGCCTGCAGAGAAAGAATCATTCTTCGATTCAATTTTTCCAGAATTTGCTTATCAATTTTATTGATTTGTGTTCTGATTTCTTCAAGAGTCATTTTACTCCCAGATTCTTTGGATTTTTTGTGTTTGAAGCATCAAATCAGCCAGTACAATGGCTGTAGATGCTTCGACAATAACCGGCATCCTTAAAGCGATACAGGTGTCGTGTCTGCCCTTAATAGTCATGATTTTCAGGTTCCCTGTCCGTATATTTACTGTTTTTTGTGGTCTGGGAATGCTCGGGGTCGGCCTGACCGCAACTCGATACACCAGTTCATTGCCGTTTGTTATCCCGCCGTTTATTCCCCCTGAATGGTTAGAATCGGTTTTTCCTTGTTTGTTTATAAGACTATCATTACATTCACTTCCCCTCATCTTTGTGCACGCGAATCCAGAACCGAACTCGATTCCTTTTATTCCAGGGACAGCAAATATAATATGGCTGATGAGAGATTCTGCAGAGTCGAAGAATGGTTCTCCTAATCCAGGCGAAAGATTCTGAGCTCGGCATTCAATCAATCCTCCTATAGAATCATTTTCTTGAGAAACTTTTTTTATGATTTTGGAAATATCTTTACATCCCCCGACTTCCAATAGTTTGGCTTTGATATTAACGGGGTAGATCATTTTTTTAGCAATCACAGCAGCAGCGACCAGACCTACAGTCAACCGACCAGAGAAATGTCCTCCTCCCCGGTGATCATTGAATCCTCCATATTTTTTGAAAGCTACCCAATCCGCATGTCCAGGTCGAGGAGACTCTTTTGTACGTTCGTATTCTTTGGGTTGGGCTTTTAGGTTTTGAAAGGTAATGGAAATAGGAGCTCCAGTAGCTCTATTATTCAAGATCCCGCTCATAAAAATGGGCTTATCCGGTTCTTTGCGTGGGGTAGTGCCCCAAGAGCCAGGATTTCTTTTTTCTAAGTCCGCCAGAAAATCTTTGGGATTGAGGGGAAGGCCGGCAGGAACTCCTTCCACCACAACTCCTACATGACTCCCATGGGATTCCCCGAATATATTTATGCGAAAGCATTTCCCAAAAGAATTCATTTTATTTTCCCTCCAATGGAGATCATATCTTTGAAAAAACTAGGGTAGGATTTGGAGACACATTCCCATTTATGGATATGCACACCTTTCTTTGCTCTCAAACCGGCTACAGCTTCTGCCATAGCAATTCTGTGGTCATGGTGTGAGAACACATTTCCTCCTTTCAGCTCTCTGCCTCTTATGAGTAATTTATTTTTTTCAAAACAGATATCAGCACCCATTTTTTTGAATTCAGAAACAAGAGTAAGAGCCCGATTGCTCTCCTTGTGCTTTAGCCGGTCGGCTCCCATTATTTTGCTGAGTCCTGAGGCAGAGCAGGCAAGGACTGTAAGAGCGGGTATCAGGTCAGGACAGTGAGTAGCATCAAATACAAATGACTTTAGCCTTTCTTGGGAAACAGTGACTTTGTTTTCTCCCTTTTGTATACGGGCCCCAGCTTTTTTGAGGGCTTTGAGGATTTGCTTATCTGCTTGGGAAGATTTCATATTTAACCCGGTTACTGATACTTTCCCTGATATAGCCGCTGCTACAAGAAGGCAGGATGCTCCGGACCAATCCCCTTCCACAGAATACACTTCTCTGTTGTATCTCTGGTTTCCTGGAATTTGGAATGTGCTGAGATCTTGATCTTTGTTTACTTTAATCCCAAAGTCGTTAAGTAGTTCCAGTGTCATGAGAATGTAGGGTTTGCTTTTTAGATTCTGGACCCTTATTTCAGAATTTCCTTTACAAAGAGGAAGAGCCATCAACAGTCCGGAGAAAAACTGAGAGGTCAAAGAACCATCCATATTTAACTTTCCAAAGCCAAGAGGACCCTTTACTTTAACAGGAGGAAATCCGTTTCGGGTCCTGCACTTGACTCCCAGGGATTCCAGAGGGAATTCCATCATATCCATGGGTCTTTTTAACAGAGACCCTTTTCCTTTCAGAATTAATTCTTTTTGGAATAAAGAAGCGATGGGTGTAAACAAGCGAATACAGAGCCCAGATTCTCCACATTGGACGGAACTCTTTTTTAGATGGAGGGTTCCTTTGACTTGAATCCCATGAGGAATAGATTGGATTAATGCTCCCAAGTCTTGGATGATCTGTAATGCGGTCTGGGCATCTTGACTTTTGGACGGAGAAATAATCTGTGTTTTTCCTGAAGACAGCAGGGCTCCGGCAGCAGCTCGGATGGTCATGCTTTTTGATGAGGGCGCCTTTACAGAACCATTAATTATGGATGGTTTGATCGATTTCATTTTTAATTCTCATTGCTGTTTTTTGAATATCTCCATTCGAAGGAACAACCAAATCAGAAACTTTGGCATAATGGGGAATCCTTGTCATATAAAGTTGTTCAATCTGGTTCCTGGAAAAATGGGATAATAAGGGTCTTGTGTGGGAGTTCGTCCGTTGGAGAGCTTCCTCTAGGGGAGTCCATAACCATATAATATGACAGTATTTTTTCAGTTCTTTGACCGTGTGGGGATCTAATACCGCGCCTCCTCCTAAAGAAAAAATAGTGTTTTTGGATTGATTTAAGGTTTTGGATATAAGAGCTTTTTCGATTTCACGAAATTTTTTTTCTCCCTTTTTTTTAAATATTTCATTGATACAAAGTCCTTGGGACTCTTCAATAATCCTGTCAGTATCTAAAAAATTGAAGTGAATTTTTTCTGCTAAGGTTTTGCCTACAGAAGTCTTTCCAGCTCCCATAAATCCGATTAAAGCAAGGTTTGATTTATGAACCTTCCTTTTATCCATAAGTTTCTTTTTGATTGATTGTTTGATTTTTTGTGAAATCTCTTTGCCTGTGAATAATTGAAATGATAAAAAAGCCTGGAATAAGAGCCAATCCAGTCCACTGATATAATTTATTTTATTTTGTTCTGTTAAGAATCCTGAAAGAGGATTTTTGTAGTTTGCGTTAAGAAAATTCAGATTATGGGGCCATTTTTGGGAACAAAAACAGCTTGGAAATTGGGGAATGCAAGAAACAAAAATATCGCAGTCATGAATAACCTTTTCCATATGTTCGATCGGGGCATATTCACATCCTAGGTCATAAGCCCATTTTTTGGCTTTGGATTCTGTGCGGTTTAGGAGAATGATTTGAGCAGCTCTTGATTTCATAAGTGCATAGGCAGCAGCTTTACCCGCACCCCCTGCTCCTAAAACCAAACATTTCTTTCCTTGAATAGAAACTCCATTTGTGTTTAATGCTTTAATGACTCCATAGGGATCTGTATTAAATCCTGATAAATGGCTGTTGCGGAAAAGGACCAGGTTAACAGCCTTAATTTTTTCAGCCTCAGAGGAAATTTTATGAATATAGGGCACAGCTTGTTCTTTGAAAGGCGAGGTCAGGTTTAATCCACAGAGCTTCATTTCTTTTCCTGTTTTCAGAGATTCATGGGCACTTGACGATAACATTCTTGTATAATAAGCGTTCATATTGAAATAACGAAACAGCGTATTATAGATCTGAGGACTTTGGCTGAACATAATAGGATTCCCAGTGACAGCATAAAGTTTGAATTCACTCATGATTGATTATCCTGAAAATATATTCCAAAGTTTTCTTATCCAGCTGCCCTTCTGCGGTTTCTTTTCCCTTTACCAGAGACGCATAATTGAATGGGCTGCCGCAGAATAAGGAGGCGATGCGGGTGATTCTTCCCAATTTTCCCATGCCAACGGCGATTACAGGGCGTTTGTTTTGAAGAAGACTCAGAAGCCGCGAGTTTTCTTGTTTGTTTTGAACATAGCATGCAATTTTGGCAATGTCAGCTCCTCTGGAGAAACATTCATTTGTCAGCCGCACAAGACTGTTTAGAGGAGGAGTTTTGTTAAAATCATGATAAGATAAAATCACTTTACAGTTGTGTTTTGCTGCTTTTTGTATCACTTCGTTTAAAAAACATTCCTTTGTTTTGAGCTCTAAATCTACAAAAGCAGCCCCTGCTTCTATGGCTCCTATAAGAAAACTTTTTCTTACCGCTTCAGGATATTTTCCTGGCCGGCAGGTAGCTATAAGCTTGGGATGTGAGGAGAAGACTTTATAGATTTCCTTTTTGGATAAAGACATTCTGTCGAGGCGGATTTCAGCAAAGTTGATTTTTTGAAGTGCGCTCAAGCACAAATCAGTATTGTCTTCCTTAAGACTTACACAGATCATAGATGTCTTCCTTTAATTGGGTGAAGGAAATTTGTTTTACCTCTGATTCCCCTATAGATTTGAGAAAAACAAAGTGAATGTTTTCTTTTTCGCTCTTTTTGTCCTTTTTTATGGTTTTAAAAAGAGAACGGCAGGAAGCTGATAAAGGAGGATTTAGGTTTGTTTTTTGGAGAAAGTTTATTATTCGGGTTGATTCTTTTTTGGAAAGCATGCCTTTTTTTGCTGACATCCTTGCAGCAAAGGCCATCCCTGCTCCAACAGCTTTTCCGTGAGATAGGCCTTGTGTCATTTCCAAAGCATGGCCCAGGGTATGGCCAAAGTTGAGCTTTCTTCTTTCGTTTTTTTCTTTAGCGTCTTTTTTCACAATAGATGATTTGATTCGGATAGACTCAAATACAATTTCGTTTAACACCTTCTTATCAAGATCCATGATTTGATGCCACATTTTTTCAACGTTTGAAAAGAGAGCGGGACTCGCAATAAGAGCGTGTTTTATTATTTCTGCGGCTCCGGATAGGATTTCTTCTTGAGGGAGTGTATTAAGAAACCTGAAGTCTAACAGTACAGATTTTGGTTGGGCAAAAGTACCGATGGTATTTTTAAATCCGTTAAAGTCAACTCCGTTTTTTCCCCCTATGGATGCGTCTGTTTGGGAAAGAAGAGTGGTTGGAATAAGAATAAAATTGATTCCTCTCATATATGTGGATGCCACAAAGCCCGTGAGATCGCCCACTACTCCGCCTCCTAATCCTATAGCTGTCCAGGAACGGTCTACGCTTAACTGAAGAAACTTGTGGTATATCTTTTTTACACAGGATAATGTCTTTTTCTTTTCCCCTGGTTCTAAAATGATAGTTCTTTCTTGAGGGATCAGTGCTTCAACCAGAGAAAAAACATTTTGGTCAGTGATAAATACATGGTCTTTTTTCTTGGCTAGATGAGGAAGTTTTTCATGATAACAAATTTGATGAATAAGGCCATTCTCAAACGAGGAAACCGTAACTGATTCGTTCAATTTATTTTCTCCATAAACTTTTTGAGTAAAAACACATGATTGACTATCTTAGAAAAAACAAGGGGAGTCAGTGATTGTTGCTGATCACTCAAGGCCTTTTCTGGCTGATTATGGACTTCCAAAATCAGCCCGTCAGCTCCTGAAACCACAGCAGCCAAGCTCATTGAAGGAATCAAACTTACTCTACCCGTGGCATGAGCCGGATCAACGATGATGGGAAGATGAGAGAGCTCTTTTATGGCAGGAACCGCACTCAGATCCAGAGTGTTACGACAATAGGTTTCAAAAGTCCTGATCCCTCTTTCACAGAGTATGACATTGGGATTTCCTTCATTCAAAATATATTCGGCGCAGTTCAGCCATTCGGCATAGGTAGAATACATCCCTCTTTTTAGCAGGACAGGATGTTGGCTTTTCCCTACTTCTTTTAGAAGAGAGAAATTTTGGATATTCCGGGCCCCTATTTGGAGGATGTCCACATATTCGCTCATCCAAGCCACATCCCGGGAATCCATGACTTCGGAAACCACAGGCAACCCGGTCTCTTTTTTTGCTTTTTTTAATATCTTGAGCCCCTGCAGACCAAGTCCCTGAAATTTATAGGGAGATGTTCTCGGTTTAAACGCACCTCCTCTGAGCATATTGGCTCCTGCTTCCTTTACAGCACGGGCAATGGTAATGGTTTGTTTTTCATTTTCAACGCTGCAGGGTCCGGCAATGATGACAAAATCCTTTCCGACATTGATTTTTCCAACCCTGATGAGAGTTTTTGACTTATTTTTTATTGATGCGAGTTTGATATTTTCCATTTTTTCCTCTAAAAGATTTGTTAGAAATTAGAAATTTTTTATTTGGATATTTTATAAACGGGGTATGTTTTTATGATGGACGCTTAGGAGCGTCCATAATAGGTATAAGAATAATAGAGGGAGGGGCCAAGGGAGATAGAATTCTGTTTTATCTTGGCCTTTTTATTCATAGTAGAAAGGATAATACATAAATGTATTCTTAAAGTCAAGAATAATGTGGAGATTGACAACCCACTCGTATTTATTATATTTGTTTAGTTCTAAAAGGTTTGATTATCAATGGCAAATCAGAAATTTAAATTGTTAACAAAAATCCCTGAAAGTTATTAAGGAGGAGTGATCTCATGAAAAAAAGTATTGTTTTTCTTTTGGTCTCATTGGTTTTATGTATCAGTGCTTTTTCTCAATATCCATCTATTGAGGAAAAAGTCTCTGGAATGAAAAACTATTCTGGTTATTTTCCCCTTTACTGGGATAAAGAGAAAGGGGAAATATGGATTGAAATAGATAAAATTGGGATTGAATTCTTGTACGTCCATTCGCTTCGAGCTGGGTTGGGCTCTAATGATGTTGGTCTTGACCGAAATCAACTGGGGGGAACAAAAGTGGTTAAGTTTGTGAGGATGGGGCCTAAGATTTTTCTCCTAGAACCTAATACCAGTTACAGGGTATTGAGTGAAAATCCTTATGAAAAAAAAGCGGTTGATGAGGCTTTTGCTGATTCCATCATATGGGGGTTTGAAGTCAAGGCTGAACAAAAAGAAAAAGTTCTGGTCAATGCCACTTCCTTTGTTTTAAGAGATGCTCATGGAGTGATCAAAAGATTGAGACGCACCGGTCAGGGAGATTACAGGCTTGATATTTCAAGATCCAGTGTGTTTTTGCCTTACACCAAAAATTTCCCTCAAAACACCGAATTTGAGGCGATTCTGACCTTCACTTCTTCTAATCCCGGCAGATATGTGAGCGAAGTGGCTCCGGATGCTAGCGCGGTCTCTCTAAGGCAGCACCATTCTTTTGTTAGGCTGCCGGATGAAGGATTTGAACTCCGAGAGTATGACCCTCGTTCCAACTTTTCAAGTTTTCGTTTCATGGATTATTCTGCACCAGTGGGAAGAGAGATGGAAAAAAGATACATAGTCAGGCATCGGTTGAGAAAAAAAGACCCCTCCGCAAAAATCAGCGATCCTGTAGAACCGATTGTTTATTATGTTGATAGAGGCTGTCCAGAACCTATTTTGTCTGCCCTTATTGAGGGAGCCGGCTGGTGGAATGAAGCTTTTGAAGAAATCGGGTATAGAGATGCTTTTCGGGTAAAAGTCCTTCCTGAAGGAGCTGATCCCATGGATATCCGTTATAATGTCATCAATTGGGTGCACCGCTCCAAAAGGGGGTGGTCTTATGGAGCTTCTGTGACCGACCCCAGAACTGGGGAAATCATCAAAGGGCATGTGGCCCTGGGTTCTCTTCGCATAAGACAGGATTTTCTTATCGGAGAAGCGTTGACTGCAGATTATGATAAAAAAGGAGAAGTTCCCCAATCAGTTTTGGACATGGCTCTGGACAGGATACGGCAGCTTTCCTGTCATGAGGTGGGCCATACTCTAGGGCTGGGCCATAATTACGCCGCCAGTGTGAATGATCGCGCTTCGGTTATGGATTACCCCCATCCTTTGATTGAAATTGATGAAAATGGAAAGATAGATTTATCCCGTGCCTATGCTAAAGGAGTGGGAGAATGGGATAAGGTTTCTATAGCTTATGGTTATCAGGATTTTCCTCCAGGTATCAATGAAAGGAAAGAGCTTAAAGCCATCTTAGACAATGCCTTCTCCAGGGGTCTTTATTTTTTAGCAGGACAGGATGCCCGTTCTGGAAGCGCTCAACCCCTGGCAGCAGTCTGGGATAATGGGGAAAATCCTATTGATGAACTCAACAGAATCATGGAAGTTAGGAATAAAGCCCTTCTTTCTTTTTCCAAAAGCAGGATTCGGTTTGGAGAACCAGTGGCACTGCTCAGGAAACTCATTGTTCCGGTGTATTTGCTTCATAGATATCAGGTGGAAGCAGCAGCTAGTATGATTGGAGGATTGGTTTACAATCACCGTCTTCGGGGAGATGCGCAGGAGGATCCTGAAATAGTCAAGGCTTCTGAACAAAAGCGGGCTCTGGATGCGCTTCTTAAAACCCTAACCCCAGAAAACTTGATTCTCGACGAACAGATACTCAATGTCCTTCCCCCTCTTCCTCCGGGGTACAGAGAAAACCGAGAAATGTTTCAGGGGTATACAGGGCTGCCTTTTGATCCTCTAGGCGCAGCGGAAACCGCTGCTTATATCACTTTTGATTCCCTTCTCCATCCTTACAGGTGTGCGAGGATGATAGAATATCATGCTCGTAATGAGGAGGTTCCGGGTTTGAATTATGTTTTGGACCAAATGATTGAGTTTACATGGAAGTCTTCATCTCGATCAGGAATGCAAGCTGAAATCAGTAGAGTAGTGGATAATGTTCTGTTAAAAAGTCTTATGAGCTTAGCGGTTAACCCCCACAGTCCTGACTTGGTTAAGGCAGTTGTATTTTCAAAGCTCGAAGAATTAAAAAAATGGTGTCAAAGCAAGGTTTCCACAGTTTCTGATAAGAGGGAGAATGCCCATTTTTATTATGGTGTGCTGCAGATAGAACAGTTTCTAAAAAAACCTGGGGAATATGAACTGGATAAACCCTTGCATGTGCCTCCTGGAGCTCCTATTGGAGGAAAAAATTGACATTTTGATCAAGAATCCGATATTAAAAATAGAATGAAAAGAGGATTCTTTATTTCTTTTTTGGTCATGGCGGTTACTTTTTCTCTTATTGTTTTTATGGGATGGGGGAATTCAGGTGATCGCCATACCATAAAAGACAAAAAAAAGAATGAAGAGCCAGAGGAAATAATCATTAAGATCTATGATGAAGTCAAAGAAATGGGTCTCAGGGATGGAGAAGATTTCCTAAAAAGAGAGTTTCATTTTGATCTGGATGGAAGAAGAGAGAACAGAGAAGAACATATTCTCGTATTTAGTTATTTTTCCCACGAAACACAATTATTTTCAATTCAAATTACTTATTACCAAGATATGAATGAAAAGGATTTTAAAGGAAGAGCAAAAGAAATAAGGGATATTGACTGTATGATAAAAGACCATGCAGCTGAAATTAATGAATGTGGATATGACCAGAAAGAGGTTAAAGGCCTGCTTCTTCAGATTTTAGAGGGGATAAAAAGAGAAAAAGAAATTTTAAAGCTGGTGCGTAATTATTCTTCTAGTCTAAAGAGTAATCAATAAAAGATAGCGCTTCTAATTCTCGAGCAAATGCACCAGAAGACCGCTTCTTAATTTGGGTTCAAACCATGTTGATTTAGGGGGCATAACTTTCCCCGAATCTGCAATATCCATCAGTTCTTTGACTGAAGTGGGATAAACAGCAAAAGCTAGCTTGAATTTGCCGCTGTCAACCAGTCTTTCCAATTCTTGGAGTCCTCTGATCCCACCAACAAAATCAATATCTTCACTGGTTCTAGGATTTTCTATTCCGAAAAAGGGTTTTAGAAGATTTTTTTGAAGAAAAGAAATATCTAAGCTTTCAACAGGATCTTCCTGTTCCACCAATTCAGGCTTAACTTTTAGTCTGTACCAATTCTTATCCATGTACATTCCGAACTCACCCTTCTTTTTTGGTTTGAAGGGTTTTTGTCCTATTTTTTCAACAGTGAATTTTTGTTCCAGCACATCAAAAAGTTCATCGGTAGTGTGTCCGTTGAGGTTTTTCAGCACTCTATTGTAATCCATTATATGGAGCTGATTATCTGGAAATAAAACCGCAAGAAAAAAATTATACTCCTCATCTCCTTGATGATTGGGATTGGATGCTTTTTTCTTTTCAGCAACTTTGGCTCCGGAAGCAGATCTGTGATGACCATCTGCGACATAGATAGTATCGATTTTATGGAATTCCTTGATAATTTTATCAGAAATATCCTCATTTTCTATGATCCACACGGTATGTCTGATTCCATCTGGAGCGGTAAAGTCATAAACTGGTTTTTCTTTGGTAGCTTTTTTGACTAATTTATCGATACGTGTTTTTGCTTTATATGTCAAAAAAACAGGCCCTGTATTTGCGTTTGTGGTATCCACGTGCTTTATTCTATCCGCTTCTTTAGCCGGTCGAGTATGTTCGTGCTTTTTTATCACGTCTTTATTGTAGTCTTCTGCAGAAACACATCCTACGATTCCATACTGCTCTCGATTTCCCATTTCCTGCTTGTAAATATAAAGTTTGGGCCGATCTTCTTTGATCAGAATATCCTGTTTGATAAAATTATTAAGATTTTCTCTGGCTTTGTGATAAACTTGTTCCGAATACAGGTCAGTTCCTTCGGGCAGGTCAACTTCTGGCTTTACTACATGCAGAAAAGAGTATGGATTTCCCTTGACTAACTCTCTTGCTTCCTCACTGTTCACCACATCATAAGGGTAAGAAGCTACTTTTTCTTCTAGCCCTTTTTTTGGTCTCAGAGCTCTAAAGCGTCTCAATACTGCCATGATTGTCTCCTGTTATTTTATTAAAAGTATCTTTTTCTGACATCCGTCGATAAAATGACATCCGTCCTTGGTAAAAACACCGTCTTCTTCAAATCCGATTCTTACATCCTGACCATCCCATTCAGGGACACTGGTCGTGCTGCTGAATTCAATCGCATAACAGGTATTGTAATAAAGGGGATATTCCATTTCAGTGCGTATTCCCTCTGGAGCTCTTTCTGGGGGTCTGGCATCCATTGAACATCCTGCAGCATGACCGTGAACCCCTAAAGGATGGGAATAAATCAAAGGTCTGAGGCCGGCATTAGTGGCTTTTTCCATGGTTGAGTCAGTAATCTCGTTTCCTGTTCTTCCTAACTTAAATTCGTTCATAAAAATATCAGCCACCTTGAGAGTACGATCCATAGCTTTTTTGAGTCCTTCAGGAGCATCATCTTCATCTTTTTTGCAAACATAAGCCTGCCACTGCATATCCGTACAAAGCCCCAGATATACAATCCCGACATCACAGTGAAGAAGGTCCCCTCTACGGATGGTTTTTGGGTTGTCTTTGTATTTTTCAGCCACTTTTTTATATCTCTGAATGCTGACCGAAGGTTGAAACCAGGTCTCCAAACCCAAATCAGTGATTTTTTGGCGGATCCACCAGACTACTTCATCAGTAGTGGTGATGTCAGGGGTTATGACTTTGTTGGAAAAGAATTCCGCGATAATGTCATGCGCAATGCCACAAATATGACGATAAACACTGAGTTCTTGAGGACTTCTGGTTTCCAGCCACCCAAGGCACAGCTTTTCTGCAGAAACAAATCTTGACGAAAGCTCAGGCCCCAGTGCTTTTTCCAGCTTTTCTTTCATGCTCGCCGTCAGTCCATCTCCAAATTTAAAGGTGGGAGAAACATTGATTCCTATTTTTTTGGGATTGATTTCTTTTATCACTTCAGCCAGGCTTTCGAACTGCTTTTTCTTTTTATCTTTCCATGTGCCCTTATACCATTCACCCATCCCATAGTAGCTCCCAGATAATCTTTCCACTCCTTTATCCTCTCCTCGGTCATGAAACATCAAGATAGAGGTCCGGCGGGCGGACATGGTGGGTTCTGGGACCAAGCTCATATAAACAGGATCCTCATTGTACTCTCTGTTTATGATAAGCCAGAGGTCAATATTTTCTCTTCTCATCAATGCAGGAATGATGTTTTCAAGTCTCCATTTCAACCATCGGTTCATAACTTCAGCTCGCTTCACCTCCGGAAGTATGTTGCGGCTGTCGCTGACATCAGCAACTGGTTTTTCCTGAGATAAAAGCAATCCAGATAAAACAGATAACATAACAAAAGAACAAATCAGTAATGCAAAGTGTTTTTTTAGATGTTTCATTTTAACCTCCTCTGATAAATATATCACAATTGTGAAAATAACCCAATGATTTTATGACCAGGATTATTCCCAGAAACCAATAAGATGAAATTCGGTTTAGGCCCAGCTCACAGACAGATTTTTCCCTTATTCTCCTTTGTTTTTCTCGGCACTTTTGAAACTCCCCTGGACGGGCTATAAAACAGTAAAGAGAAAAATGTGAAATGGGAAAAGTAAAAGGAGAAATGGGAAAAGTAAAAGGAGAAAATAAAGTACCCCATTCCACCTTTAACCTTTCACCTTTAACCTTTCACCTTTAACCTTTCACCTTTAACCTTTCACCTTTCATCTTTAGCTTCATTTTTCTTCAAAGGCAACCAAATGAATTTTTTTTTCGTATATATATACCTGAAATCACTGTGGACATGATGAAAAAAAAGCGAGGAGAATGGAAATGAAAAACGCATTACTCATTTTGCTTATGACCCTCATGCCTTTGTTTTCAGCTGCAAGGACAAAGATGGTGAAAGCTTCTGAACCTGACCCTGTCAAAGCCATAAAAACAGAGGAGCCCATTAAAATTGACGGTATTCTCGAAGAAAAAGCTTGGGAGAATGAAGGCTGTGACGGATTTATACAAACAGATCCTATTGACGGTGCCAAACCGTCGGAAAAGACAAGGGTTTGGATCGCCTATAATGAGGAATCTCTTTATGTAGCTGCATTTCTTTATGATTCTCAACCTGAGCGGATCCAGGGGCGACTGGGGCGCCGAGATGATTTTGTGGATTCTGACTGGTTTATTTTTGCGGTGGATCCTTATTTAGATAAAAGGACAGGCTATCAGTTTGCAGTTAATCCTGTAGGTTCTGTGGTGGATTGGACTCTTTATAATGATATCAACGAGGACACCACTTGGAATGGTGTCTGGGATTGGGCATCCCATATCAATGATCATGGTTGGTGTGTGGAGATAAAGATCCCTTTTGATCAGCTTCGTTTTCCCAAAAAAGAAAATTATGTATGGGGAGTCAATTTCCGGAGAGTCATCTTGAGAAAAAACGAAAAAATGACCTATGTTTGGGTGCCTAAAGAGGAGAGCGCGTATGTATCACGG